>Ga0209187_1000338_pt1 | contig 89776 bp, 71 predicted proteins | sample BantaG_FD_187430 | JGI IMG/M metagenome (GOLD analysis project Ga0209187, IMG submission 187430) | Marine algal microbial communities from Bantry Bay, Ireland - BantryBay_4 metaG (SPAdes) (version 2) | ecosystem: Host-associated > Algae > Red algae > Unclassified | place: Bantry Bay, Ireland...
CGCACGAGGATGTGTTCGGTGTCGAGCAAGTCGTCAATGTTGTAGTAGTCGTGCCCGCGAAAGCGGTCTTGCTTGGCGTTTTTTTGGATGGTGGCTGTGCCGTTTTGTATTGACATGTTGTTTAGTTTATCAGTTTATTAAGTTGATTGATTGAGATGGTTATATATACACAGTGGCGACGCATCGTAGCTATTAGCCTATAGATTACTGTGTTCAGTCTTTTTTCTTTATACAAATGAACCTCTTTTTAATGCTTCATCGGGGTCATACCATACAGCATCAATGAAATGCTGGATTTCTTTTGTGAAATTGATTATTACTTCATCAGATATTGGGGCGTTTTTATGGAGGGCTTTGACTTCTGCATAAATATTTCTTTTTCCAAATGGTAATCTTTTTGCCTTTCTAATTAAGAATACATTGTCAATATCTGTCAGCCTCACATCTTCTGGTTTCATATCTAAATATTCAACTAAGGCATAGTATTTCGAGATTGGACAGCCTTGCTTTAATCGTGTGGCTGTTCCTGCACATTCTTGAAACATTGTTTTGTCGTAATTGATTTTACATTCCGCAGCTAATGCAGCTAAAAATATTTTTCCATTAGTTGTTTTGGCTGATGCAAAATCTGCTTCTGAGGAAAACTTGTAATAAATAGATTTCCCTATTGTAAAATCTTGATCTTTATTTTTTATTACAACTTCTGGTTTTTCATTGAGACTTTGAACATTTGAGGGTCTAAAGGAAAGAGACATAAAAGCAGTATGCGGTCCTTTATCTAATTCAAAATTTGGAAGATTGTTTAAAATATCAGGATGCACTAAATGAATTAGAAATTCTTCCATAATGTTATTATCCAATTTCATTTGCCCTTTTTGTCTTTTCAGAAATGCAGACCCTTTTTGTGCAATTAATTCGACTTCAATCAAATCCTTATACTGATTGAGCAATGACACCATTTCTGAAACTCTTTTATCACCTTTGCTTGTAAGTGCTTTTGTTGCTGTAATCCATAGGTCGTAATTTTTAAGTGCTTCTACCAAAAGTTCTTTATCATCTTTAGCTTTAGGGTTCGCAATTGCAGCTACTAATTTATCTTTGTGTGGTGTCATTTCTGATTTATTACTGTTGAAGAATTAAATAATGGAGAAGACTTAACTTTGTCAAGTTCAATTAAAGCATTCTCAATATCTTGTTTTATTTCACCCTCAGCATTTATTAAGGCGTTTTGTAGATGAGTTTTAGCAATTTCTTTTGCATTCTTTGAAAAAGTTGTTTTACTTTTACTCTTTCGAGCTATGATAATGTCTTCTTTTATTAATTTTCCAAATTTATTAGAAAACGCTCTTTCTTCAATTTGCAGAATCTCAAACCCTTTTATATTTTCTATTAATTCTATAACAATCTTGCCATTATAAAATGGTGTTTTCCTTACATTTGATTCTCTTCCAACAACAAGAATCATTTTTCCATTAAATTTTAATGATTTCCAAAAACTTTGAATTGCCTCTTCCATATCAAGACAATACTGGACAACTGTTTTGAATCGATTACCTCTATTTTTTCTATTTGAACCAAATTCGGAATGAGCCACTTTTAAGACTTCGAAACCAAAGGATTCAATAATTGCTCTATAATTTTGATGATAATTAAACACATTAATATAAGGAGGACTTGTAATAATTAAATCTACTTCATTATCCAGATAATTATATGTGTTTCTTGAGTCCTCCAAATAAGATTGAATCACCTTCTCTGAATAAGGAAGACTTAACATAGCTTTTTTGATATAGGCATAAGACTTAGAAAGTGATTCTTTTAACTTTATTTTTTTATGTTTCTCAGAAAGAAATAATAAATTCAGTAAAATGATTCTCTCAGATTTTTGAGATAAATCGAGCGAAAGATTCTCACAAAATTCTATTAGATTCGAATAACTTACTCTGTAAGAAGAATCTTGAACGAATAAATTTTGACCATTCAACTTTGCGGTTTTCTTTTGGAATTTTTCCTCGAATGACTTTAAAATTTTATTCCTTTCCTCTATGGTCTTATTGCAAAATGTATAAAATTTTGACATCGCATAAGCTGCCGGATTAATTTCGAAACCATGAACATTCATGTCTTTCTTTGCAGCCTCAAAGAGTACTGTTCCACTCCCTGAAAAAGGGTCTAATACTGTCTGACCTTTTTCTCCAAAGGATTCCAATAGATATTCTACAAATTCAGGTGTGAATTGCCCTCTCCAATTAAATAGATTAGCTCTTTTTTTGTCTAAAACATCAAGTTTTCTTTGCGAAAAGACCATATTTTATTTATTCTTTAATATATAATTTTCTACATAAGTCAATTTTTCAGGTGTTTTTGTTTGATTGGATAAAACTTAAAAATAACGCAATATTGCGCTTTCCCATTACAAGTGATACATTTATTTTTACCACTCCCTCCAATATCCATTATCCCAAAGCAATCGAAACCGCGCAAAATGCGAGGCTCTATCATACAATTTCAGCGCTGTGGCGACGTGCAAATATACCATAATATCGTCATTTTGTACAGCATCCAACCACTCTTCAAAATCGGCATGTACATCGCAACTAATTTCTCTTAGTCTATCCTTGATAAAACGAATGTGTTTTTCTTTTGATAGCGTATTTAAAAAATCAATATAAGTTTGGTCGTCATGATTTTTTATGGCTTTTTTCACCCGTTCTTTAAACTGATGTACTGCCTCGTCAATTTGCATGTAAAAAGGATTTGCCTTTATTGCCTTCTCTACAAAATAACGTTCATGCGGCGCGTACTGTTTCACAAAATTCTGTATCAATGCTGCTTGTTCGGCATCTTGGGCGACTTGTTCGGGGTCAGTTTTGGGTTTGGGTGCTTGTTGGGTTTGTGCGTTGAAGGCTTCTTCGAGTTGTTGTTTGAGTTCCTCATATTTCTCTTCATTTTTGGCTTTCCAATCCTCAATCATTTGCTTAAACTCCTTGCCACGCTTGGGTTCGTGATACATAAATGCCTCAAAGAGTTCCTGCTCATCAGCATAGAATGGGCAAATATCTACGCGGTAGCCCGTCATCCTTCGCATGGTACCAAACAAATCTTCGCTGCCCGTTTCCAGTGCTTCTTCATTGGTATAAAAATGCTGTAATTGCTCGCGTTGTACGGGAGTCCATAAGACGTAACTGTTGAGTAGGTCTTCTAAAATATCTGTGAGGTCATATTCTTCTGCTCGTTTGATATTGCGTTCATTAGACGGGTCGCGTGAAAGCCAATTTTTGCTTGCTGAAATCAGATTAAGCGTGGCTTCCAAATCTTGGGTGACAGCTATCCACGGCATTAGGACATCCGAAAATCCAAAAGTGCCGAAATTGTCATCTGCCAATGCTTTGGTGTAAAATTCAAACGTAGGTTCGTAGCCGATATGTTCGACAGAAAACTCCATAATGCGCTTGTGTTGCTGTCGGTACAAATGCGCCATACGACAAACTGCCTCTTCTTTTTTGTCATAATGATTGATAAAAGACTGTAATAAACGCGGTTTGTCAAAGTATAAGGGCGGGTCAAATTTTTCGTTAAAATGAACAGTCAACCACTCCATAATTGGCGGAATATCAATATCATCATCACTCCTCAATGCAGCTATGAAAGCTGCTCCCGGAAGCATATTTTCCAAAACCGTACCCATAGCCGTGATAGCCGATTCATAGTGTACGCCCTCGGTTTCCCAGTAGATATAACCATTCATCACGCCATTGGCTTCGGGAACACTGCCGTCGTTGCGGTATTGGGTATCTGTAAACCAAGTCACAGGTTTGCTTTCATCGACTTCTTTTCCATAAGAAGCCGATTCAAGATGTTTGTCCCAATTTTTATAAAAACGAATCGTCCCCCTTCCTGTAAAACTCATTTCGTCGCCCCAAAATGAGATATGCTCGTTTGGTGTATTTTTGTCCACCACCACGTTGAAATGTTGTTTGTCGAGTTTACCTTCATATTTCGGATAGGATTCTAAGCGCACCAATCGGGTCGGGAAATGCTCGGCTATCGACCTGATTCTTTGGTACGCCGCTTCCCATTTGGCAGGCGTGATTTGTGATGGTTTTAGGAATAGTTGAAGCATAATTTATTGTTAATCAAAACAGTCCAGCACTAAGCGAAGCCGCCCCACAGCCAGCACTAGGCAGCGTAATGCCATAAGTACATTTATTACAATTATTGCAATGCCATTCGCGCCAATCTCGACAGGTTTTGTAGACTTCGCAGTGCCAAGTACAGCTATCTTGTTCGACACTATACCAACAAAAAGAATAATAGTACAACTCGCTACATTCGCTGCAAGCGTACTCGTCCAAGAGGTCTTTGAGGGGAACTTTTTCGCACTCGCAAGGTAGCAGATATAGTTTATTGAGTTGTTTTTCGGTCAATGCTTTGTACTTCTCAATAGCATCCAACGAACAGGTGTGCATACCTTCCACAGCCACGCCATTGTATGGATTTTGACAGTTTTTACATTTACATTCTTCCGAACAGGGTTGGCGATTTTTCCGGCAAGCACAACGGTTGTTTTTACATTGCCCTTTGCAATTGCATGTTGTTTTTGCTTCCATTTTTATTCTTTTACTTTTTATTTTTCTCCTTAAAAACAAGCATAATTATTAGCCGTAGTCTTGTTTTCACAGTTAATGATTTTGAAAATATTTATACTCATTTCATCCTACAAAATTACATAAATAAACTTATATTTGCTAAGTCGGACAGAATAGGATAAAGCAGATGTGTTTTTGCACATCGCGGATTTTGATAAAGGGCAAAAAAATATCAGACATTTTGAAAATGTCTGATAGATATGTTTCTTGATTTTCTGTTGTTATCTATGTCGAAGCATTAGTCTTTGTCTTTGTCTTCTAATGCCATTTTTCGGACAAGCTCTGTGATTTGATTTTCTAAACGTTCGATGGTGGACGAGAGATAAAATACCAACAAAAACAAGAGTCCAAGTGCTACAAATATAATAGCATTGACATTGTTTTTGAAACCGAGTAGGTCGGCAATTTTGAAGGAGATTTCATTTGGGACGATAGCAAGTAGTATGATGGTCAGCCAGAATATGACCCAAACTGCCATATTGCGAACACTTCTTTTTTTTCTTAGATATTGGCGTACCGTTCTGAATATATATATCAGTCCGATAAGTGGTACCAGCCATTGATAGATTTCTATTTGCATACGATTTTGGCGGTGAGTAGGTAAACTCACCAAATTGAGACGTAGAACTAACCGATATGACTCGCCAATTTTCAAAAATAATCTCGGTAAATTGTTTTTACTTACGGTATCTATCGTCATTTATACCCGTCTCATAAGGGGAAAAAACAACTTAGTTGTGGTCATCCACAACTTAATTATTTATAACTGTTTTCTTTCCTTGCTTCAAAAGTAAAAATTATTTGATGATATTTGCTGCTTAGTAACGATAAAATAATAAGTTCTTGATTTTAGGCAGCTTATTTTGTTGCTGAACGAGGCGCAAAGATGGCGCGTAGCCGTGTTACACAACTGATGCAGCAACGAAGTACAGTGACAAAAGAAGCGCGTAAAATTGTGAAATTATTATTTTATCGTTACTTAAAGCCGATTTTCATGTGGAATAGTATATATAAGGGCATTGTGGGCGTATTTATTTTGCTTTGGGTGAGCTTCATCTTTCTGGATTATGTCCAGAATCACCTGCATTACTCCGTCGGATTCGCTTATTTTCAATACTGGGATTTGACGCTGATTTTGGCAGGCTTGGGTCTTGGAGTCGTTGGTATAGTGACCTACTCAAGAAGCAGACAAAGTAATCTAAACTTGTGGCTCAATGGCTTGAGTGTCTTTTTGTTGGGGCTGATTATCATTCTTATCAGTATGTATATGTTTCAGCGAAAAGTGATGAATATCAGTTTTCCCGTTCCCTTGAGTATGTTTCGCTTGTCAGTCAAAATGTTTTTTATGGCGTTCTACACCTATTTTGTGGTGGTGACTTGCCATGCCGTTGGGATGTACGCTTTGCGAACTTTTCGTTTTCAGATGAACGAAGTCGCGCGTCCCGTTGTAGCGATAGCCGTAGGCATTATGACTTTGGTGGCGATAATGTTTGTACTCGGTATTTTTTCTTTATTAAAATGGCACGTTCTACTCATTTTGATGATTGGGATGATACTCATTACACGTAAAGAAGCCTTCCCTTTTATTGCCAAGACTTTATTTCGTCCTTTGCCGATAGGCAATATCGGTATTTTGGGTATTTTCAGTTTTTATATATTGCTGATTGTAGTCAGCCTCAATTTCCTACAAATCACAATACCGATACCACGCGGTTGGGATTCGGTCTCACTTTACCTCAATGTCTCCTCATTGGTCAATGATTATTCGGGCTTAGTTCAAGGGCATCAACCTTATAATTGGTCGCTCTTCATGTCGCTGGGTTTTATTCTATTCGGCAAAGCCGAAATGGCACTTTCACTCTCCTTTCTTGGTGGCTTATTGAGTCTTTTTGCTTTGTATTATTTGTGTAAAGAATGGCTTAAATTACGTACTGATTACGCGCTTTTGTGTCTGCTGATGTTTTACCTATTGCCTTCGATTGCCCACCAGTCTTACCTCGACCTCAAAGTCGATCTCGGCTTGCTGTTTATTTTATTGACCATCGTTGTTTTGCTCGTAGAATGGCAAAATAGATTGCTGGCGGCCTCTGATTTTAAGTCCGTTTCGCGCGGGTATATGATTTTAATTGGCTTAATGACGGGCTTTGCTTTCGGCATCAAACTTACCGCCCTTATGGTTTTCTTTGCGGTGGTAAGTGTGATTTGGTATATGTATAATGGAAAAATCGCTTTTCTTGCCGTATTTTGCATGACGATGTTTTCGATACTCCTCTTTCGACTCGATGATATGCCCAACCTCCGACAGTTTCATCTCAATGTAGAAACTTTTATGTGGGTTATGCTCGGAGCGGGGCTGCTGCTATTCGGTTGGAGTGCTTTGAAAGAACGCCATAATTTTACACAGTCTTTCAAATTAAGTATTTTATATACTACGTTTTTCATTCTTCCCGTTTTACCGTGGCTGACGAAAAACTATATTGAAACAGGCGGGCAACTTTCTGTACGCGGATTGATGTATGGCAAAACCCGCGCTCCCGAAGGCAACCTTAATCAATTTCAAAAAAATTGGGAAGATGCCTATCAAAAACCCAAGAGAAAGAAGAAAAAAAAGAAGCGACAGAAAAAACAACGATAATCTTAAAAAGTAGCGTCACGGTTGTTACCCAAATTACCACTAAGTCTAAAAGCCACAAACCAATGTGTTATCAATACTCTCGTGACGACAGAGCAAAGTTAAGAAAACACATCAAGAAAGTGAGGCAGGAACGCAACTTATCCATCAAGGAAACTGCCACTATCGTAGGCGCAGTGAAGGACGTGATACCACGCTGGGAGGCGAATCGCACCGTGCCAGAGAATAGTAAAGTGGGAGGGATTATAAGTTTTTTAGGTTACAATCCTCTGGAGGAATCAAGTTAGGGGACGGTAATTTGAAGCAATACAATTTACTATTTTTCATCGTATTGCTGTTTTATAAGAGAACGTAAAAAGGAAACTTCCTCTTTGAGTTCTGTTACTCTTTCTTTGTATTCATTAATCCGTTTCTCATACAGGTCTTTTTCGATTTCAGAAGTAGCATGATAGGTGTTGGTATTAAACATCCCTGCTTGAGCACCGTTCTCATTTTTAAACACCATCTTATCATCAAATGTCATTAGAAGGACAGGGTCAATTTCCGAAACCCGTGCAATGTGTTCAATCTGTTCTTTATTGATCCTACCCTTGTCCGACTCAATATTGCTGTACGTCCTCTGGCTGACATTCAATTCCGTAGCCATATATTCTTACGAATAGCCCCTAAACTCGCGTAACCTTTTAATATTCTCGTCAATTTCAAATGTTGTTTTTCCTGACATATCGTAACCTATTTTTATGAATTGCTAAGTTAGCAATTATACGCAAACATTAGCAATTTTTAGGCGGCTAACTCTCAAAAATTATCCTCACTTTAGCCACTCAAAAGTACAGCTATTCTTGCTGTTCTGTTTTGTAATCATCGTAAAGTTATAAAAATATGGATACATTAAAAATCAAAAAGCGTTGTGGCGTTGATCCTCATACATTGCCCGAAGGTAAAAAGAGCATTGTGGTTAATGGCTGTCCGGATGTCTTTGAGTTAGAAAACGGTGACTTTGCAATCATCGGGGTGCGTGTGACGAGTGCGCTCAAAGCCAATCTTCCCGAATCTGCCAGATGTGGCAATGATGAGAAAATTGTCTATGTACCACGCTACGTGCTTACCAATGCCAAGCGAGATATTCCTGATTACGAGGGATAGTACAGACACCCAAAAACTGCTATACTGTTGGAGTATGTTTTGGCAACTGCTCCAACAGCATTTATTTGACATCATCAGACCATTTTTCTTGTGCTTGGTTTTGGGTTGGCTGCAAAGTCGTATCAGGATGATGACCGCTCCCGACAAGTCGGACACTTAATTCAGTTGGGGGATAGTTACCAGAAAATCATCAACACACTTATCGAAAAGCCTCAACTCAACGCCATATTCACTAAAGGTAAAGACCCTTCAAAAATCACCACCGTTGAACGTAATTATATTCAACAGGTTATCGTGCAGATGTATTTGGTCTATACTGCCACAAAGTTAGGGCAGTTCGATTACTTTGAAGGCATTGAAAACGACATCAAAAAATTCTTGAATTTCCCACTTCAAGCGGCTGTTTGGGAGGAAATCAAAGAGTTTCATGACAGGGAATTTGTGGAGTATATCGAAAGACTTCAAAGCAAGTAATCTTCAAACAAAAAGCCCCGAAAACTCAGGGCTTCATCACATCACTTATGATATAAAATAACTCAATAAATGGCTACGTTGTTCTTCGAGAATCATCTCTAAGTGTGTCTGCATGGTATCGGAATCCGCGGGCGAATAATCGAAGTCTGTCGCCAAGCTATTCGCTGATACACAGACTGAATTTGCAAGTGTCGTTCCGGTATGTTCCTCAATTTCGCGCTTGGCGATTTTGAGGATGTAATCATACGCGAGTCCGATAATATCCATATTGAACGGGTCAATGCTCCGGCTCTCCGCTTGTGATTTTATGAAGTCTGCGAAGTCGTTTGTGTTGACATCACATTCGGATAAAATTTCACTACATCGTTGCAAATCCAATATGCCGATACCAAACAGATTTTTCAGTAATATTCTCATGATTATGAATTGAATTGTGAAAAGAATTTGATTGAAAGGAAAATTTAGGCGGCTGTATTATCTTTTTGTTTTTCAAGGCTTTCCGTTATCATTTGGTAGTATTCAGGATGAATTTCACAGGAGATAAAATTCCGTTTCAAGTCTCTGTAAAGTGTCAATTCCTTACCACTTCCACCGAACAAAATAAAGCAATCGTCACCGGGTTGTGTATAAGATTTGATGAGCATTTCAGCTAAATCAAGCGGTATCTGACACGGATGTTTGGTCTTGTCTTTTGACCTGTTTTTCACCAAATTAAAGTAAAACCAACTGTAGGGCATTCTCCCTTTACGACCTTCGGCAATAAGTTTTTGAATCCGCTTGTCATTCAACTTTTTGTAGGGAAGGGCAACATTGTCTTTGTAGAAATGATTGTCCTTCGATTTGGTCGCGTGAAGAATGCTACGGTGTGCCCTTGTAAATTTGCGTGGGCTATGACCGATATTCGTTTTATATACCCAAGCATAATCCCAAACATCATGAGCGTTTTCCTCCAAATATCTCACTCGTAAATGTGCGTTTTGCTTGGGGTAATTTATCATAAACAAATTGCCCGTAGGCTTCAGCACACGCATACATTCCTGCGTCAGTTCGATATACCACTCGATGTATTCATTCCATTTTGTAAGGTACTTTCTGCCAGAATAATTTATACCCACACCATAGTCCGGGTCGCCATAAACCATATCCAAAGAATCATCGGGAAGGGAACGCAAAACCTCCAACACATCCTTGTTAAAGACCTGATTACGAAAATTTTGAAGTATTAAATAAGGAAGGAAAAAATAGGAAGTGAGTAATTCCTTTGATGCCGCTTGACTGACCTGATTATCTGATTTTTGTTGTTAGTCTTTGCACTGATTCAATGCTTCCAGAAAGATGTAAGTGCTGTTCTTCTTAGATTAATCTTACCACAAAAGACGTAAATAAAACAAGACATAAAATCAACTCGTAAGCAGCCCACCAGCAAGAGCAGCAAGTTGTGTCAAGGGCGAGTTTGTGAAGAGCCTTGAAGGAGAGCCAACTCGTTTATATACCCTTTACTGAACTTACTGCAATGCTACCTTTGATTGCGAGTTGATTTCATTTCTTTTTAAAAACACCAATTTTCAAAAAAGAAAAAACGTGGTATCCTTTGCATCGGTAGTGCCATTTCACCAATGGCATCATGCAACAACCCAATCAATACCAATCGACCAATTCTGCGGAAAAAGGTAGTCAAAAAGGTGTTGTAAAAGGTTACTCCAATCGTTCATTACTCTGTTATCCGGGCGGGAAAACACGAGCGAGAAAAGAAATTATCCTGTACTTTCCGAAGGGCATTACACAAATGCTTTCGCCATTTCTCGGTGGAGGTTCTATTGAGTTGGAAATGGCAACGAAGGGCGTAGAAGTCTTGGCGTATGATATTTTTCGACCGCTTGTCGAATTTTGGCAATGCCTCACCAAAAACCCTCAACGGCTTGCCGATTACATTCAAAAATATCATCCGCTATCTAAATCCAAATTTCGTGAACTGAAAAAGATACACCCAACATTTATCTCGAAATACGAAAGAGCTGCGATATTCTACGCGCTGAATCGCTCGTCATTTTCGGGTACGACTTTTTCGGGCGGAATGTCGGTAGGGCATCCGAGATTTACGCCTTCCTCCATTGAACGAGTTCGACAATTTTATAATCCGAATATTCACGTCCAACAGGCTGATTTTAAAACTTCACTGAAAAACCATCCTGATATTTTCGCTTACCTTGACCCGCCGTATATGATTGATTCCTACTTGTATGGAAATCGCGGCAGCACCCACAAAAACTTTGACCATGAAGGACTCGCTCAAATATTAAAACAGCGTAAAAACTGGATATTATCCTATAACGATTGTCCGAAAGTGAGAGCCTTATACGCAGGTCACGAAATGGTGGAACTGACTTGGCGGTATAGTATGGAGAAGTGTAAGTGGGGAAGGGAGTTGTTGATATTTAGTCAGTAGTCGAAACTTGATTAGTAAAGTGAAATTAGCTATTATTAGGTCGTTTCAGAGTGAGTAATATCTGTGTTTTTTGCTAACTTTATGATATTGGAAACATACATTATAGAGTCATTTAATAACCAACAGCTTATATGAAATTATACCGAATTCGGTACAATTAAAATTAGGCGACTCACACAATTTATGAAATAAAGTAGAGTAAAAAAAGCCCTGTCAAAACCGAAGTTTCGACAAAGCGAAAAGCCATGATTAATTCTTATACCATTTCAAACAACTGGACTTTGGACAAAATGTATTAGGTATCAAGTATCAGGACGAGGTGAAATTTAATTGCCTGATTTTTAATTATAAGTGTATTTTAATTAAAACTTATTTAAAAATATATTTTTTAATTTAAATATCTAATAATCAAGCAGTTATAATTTTCAGTCTTGATACTTGATACTTTTGTCCAAAGTCCAGTAAACAACCAATGTCGTAAATAAAAACGAACATCTTTTGTCGATATTCTTCGTTAAAAATACTCGCTGTAGCGTGGGCTACGCCTGCGTTTTTTGCCTCGACTATCAACAAAATCTATCCATTTTTATTTACGACATTGATTATTTAAAATGGTATTAAAGCGGTTTGACAGTGATAGCTTTTGTTTCCTGTCCATGTATGACTGCTATTATCAAATTTTTATTTTTATAATTTCTTTTCGGTAGATTTATTGTTTCGTCCAACTCGGTAATATTTGTATTCAAACCCTTTTCCAAAGCTATTTCGTTGACGAGTTCATCTGTTTCGTCCAACAATTTATCATTGGATATAAATACTTTCAATACTACATTATCCAACTCTGCCCCTCCTATGTAACGAAGCACAGTTTTGATACCTACGGTTTGGTTCGACTTCCACTTACCTCTGATTTCCGGTTGAGCCACTACTACCGAATCTACTAACTGTACCTTGGGCGAACTTGCGTATAATTCTGCATCATAGCGAACTTGCTTTATAGCAATAGGAGGGGGAAGTGGCCGCCAGCCTATATCGAATCCTATATCAACTACTTCGCCGGATGTTTTATATGATTTGACCTTGTAAATATATTTCACGCCCCGTACCGCATCTCTGTCTCCAAATAATTCCATTTGTGTCGTATCCGTATGAACGACCCTTCCTTTTAACAGGTCATCAGTTTCACTTCTGACGATTTCATAACGAATAACAGGGCTAGACAATATCCAGGTTATGCCTACATACGCGTCAATCGTACCATCTGTGGCATCTACGATTTTGTTTTGTTGTGCATGGATTGTGCAAGTTAGTAAAAGTAATACGCTTATTAACAATTGCTTCATAGTTTACTCATTTTCAAGTTTTTGTAAAATTTGTTTGGCTGATAGATAGTGTTCGTTTTCTTGCGGAATTTGTTTGAAATAAGACACAGCAGCTTTGGTTTCGTCAGTCATCAAATGGGCAATTCCCATGTAATAATCAAGGTGTTTTGAGGTAAATGATGTGCGTTCTGTTTCCCTGAAAATCGCAAGACTGCTTTCGTATTGTTTGTCATACAGGTAGCTAAGAGCGAGGTACATTTTCATGTTATTATCTGAAGGAGCAGTTTTCAGATAGGCTTTCGTATGTTCTATTGCTGCCTCGTAGTTTTTTTCGTTGTATGTAATTACTGCATGGTCAATTGCTTCTTTTTGTTCTACATTCGGCTCTGTGATAAAAGGCGGTAGTACAGCCATTTCGTTCAGTGCTTCGCGTTGTGCCGATGTGTGCATATCAAAGATTCCGGCATAAAAAGTCACTGCAAAAATACCTATCAATCCGACAATCAGACTCGTTGCCCATATCCATGTATTACTTCCTCCTGTTTTGGGCAATTGAACGATGTTTTCCTCTGCGAGTTTCTCCGTCAATTCGTCGTCAGGCTGTACATCGGGGGCTTGAGCGAGTATATCCTTTAGAATACTCTGCACCTGTATTTCCTCTTTATGTGTCTGTGTAAACTGCATTTGACGGGCAAAGACAATTTCCTCTTGAAGTGCTTCGTTTGCAATCACTTCTTCGACTTGAGTTTTATTTGGCTCGTCCTTTAAATAGGAAGTAATGATATTTAAGATGTTGTTATCCATTTTTTTCTTTTTTCCCAAGTCTCGTACTAATTTTGAATTTTGAATGAGTGAATCTTGAATGTTTTTAATTCACTCAACAAGATTGAAAAAATACTAATTATAATTTTTTTTATTCAAAAAAATACGATAGCTGGCTTTTCGTCAGTGTAAATTAAAACGCGCTTTTTAGCTTTTTGCGACAGCGTGACAGTCGCTTTTTAGCATTGTTTAATGTAATTTCGAGCATATTGGCAATTTCCTGAATTTTGTATGCCTGCCAATAATACAGTTTAAAAATGTGAGCGCATTGTTCGTCAGCCTGACTTAGCAATTCCTCTAATCTTTTTAGTTTTTCTTCATGGGCTTGGTAAAACTCATAGTCGTCGTTGTCTATAGGGTCATTGTTTTCAAAGTAATCGTCGTAATCTACTTGTTTGGATTTGTGTCTGCCTCCTTCGCGCAAAATATTGGTCACGATGGATAGAAAATAGCTTTTGAATGTACCGTTTTCGGTATATTTTCCGGCTTTGATATTTTCCATAACGCGCCAAAAGGCTTCTGAATAGACCTCTTCTCCACTATCGGTGTTTTGTCTGTATTTTTTGACCATACTCCATACAACGGGGCGGATGATTTGGTCAAATTGTTGGATGATTTTTGAATCTCCGCTTATCAAAGCCTCTGCCATGTAGCCCGAAATTGTATCCATCCATGCCATCCGCATACGGTCTTCAAAAATGGTTTTAAAGGAACGTCCTGCGATGTTTTTTTTGAATTTAATTTGGTGTTTGACTTTATCTAATGTGCGTGCAAATACATTCGAAGCATCAGAAACCCTCCACTTTAATCCTGTGAGGTATTGTTCTACAATAGGTACATAAGTAGCTTGTATCCAACCAATTACGTTTTCGTCGTTCAGTTGAATTCCTTCAATTATTTGTGCTGTACTAAATCTTTTCACACCAGTATATGATTCAGCTTCCATAAGGTGACAGGTTTTTGTAGTTTTTTTTTGAAAAAAAATTTATATATCGGGTTTCAGGATTTCGTTTTAGGATAAAAAACATCTCTATCCTATCAATCGATATTTTTTAAGTTTGGTTATCATTTCAATGTGTTCGCCAAATAGAAATTTCAACATTAAATCAAAATATTTTCAATAAAAAATATTTTGCAAATAACTGTAATTTAATTATCAATTCTTGATTATCAATTTTCAATTTGGCGAAGACATTATCATTTATGCCTGATTAATACTCTTGAAAATTGACCATGTAAGTGGCAGTAAATTCAAGCGTAGAGCCAGCATTATGTGCTGACAGGACTTTCGAATAGCCAAAGCCAAGTCTTATCGCGTCTCCATTGGATTTTTTGGGTCCGTTCATAGGTACATTAAATCCTATTCGTGTAGAGATGGAAAAATTGGAGTTGGCACCAAAACCAATGAATAAATATTCCTGAAGGGTGAGTTCTACATTGCCACTGATATATAAAGGGGCAGAGGGAATATACCTTACAAGTGCCATGGGGCGCACCTTAAAATTTTCGGCATCAGCTCCCAATTGACCACCTGCTACAAAATTGTAATGGCGGATTCTTTCGACTTCAAGTTTGCCGGTCGCTGTTTCGTGGGTCGCATTAAATTGCATGGTTTGTGGTACAGAAAACCCAAGGAAAAAGCCCTGACTATCCGCAACATCTCTCCCTGTCTTTGTAATGTAATGGTTGAACGAAACGCCAAAACCAAGATCAGGAAGAAAACTTGTCCCTACCAAACCCTCTAAGCTAGGGTCAGTGATGAGTTCGCCCAAATCTTCGCGCTTTATTCTGTGCCAATTGAGACCCACATTCAATCCTGCTGCAATGAAGGTTTTTGAACTACGGTAACGTCTTCCTTTATTGAGGTACACGAGATGCCCCAAACGTCCGTATATGCCGGAAAAATAGAAAGGGGCGGTTTCGTCGTGAATAATGTCTATGCCTGCGTGAGTAGTACCGAGGCTTTTATAATTCGACCAATCGGGTAGCCATGTACTTGCCTGCACGAGAAAGGTTTTTGGTGCATTATCGAAGCCAATCCATTGATTGCGATGTGTCGCATTGATGAAGAAAGAATAATCGTCAAATATAAATTCTGTTCTTGGCAAAGAGGGATTGATGGCAGTTATGTTGTCGTCAAAAAAACTATATAGTGGTCTTTGCTGACCATAAGAAGCCGCACACACTATAAGTGCGAGTAGGATTGATATTGATTTAATCATGGCATTTTTTTGATAATTATAAAATAAAAACGCTTCCTTTTTGGCTATAACCGTCGCCAAAACATTTGAGAATGCCGTAATCTATGGTGTAATAATAAGTAGCTTTGGGTAGCAGTTCACCATTACAACTTCCTACGTTGCACGTTCCATCCCACCAATCTTCATCTGACCAAATAGGTAGTGTTTCTTTCTTTTCTTTGTAATAAACTGTCTGCCCCGCGCGATTGTAAATAATGAGTCGCTTAACGGTAAATTCGCCGGAATTAAAATCATTGATGGTAAATTTGTCATTTTGACCGTCCTGTACATAAGGTGTGATTCCTGTGGGAACGTCTATAGGTTTTTCATCTTCAATGATGGGTGTACCTATACATTCGCAGATAGTTCCATCGGCTGATATAGTTTGTGTATCATTGACCGTACAGTCGTCTTCATCGTCACAAAGCTCTGTTGTTACACAATCGGCATGGCAGCTTGTGGGGTCTGATATGCCGGTACAGGGTTCGCAGATGATGCTATTGTCTGAAGCCAGTACGATTTGTATATCGTCAATGGTACAGGGATTTTCATCGTCACAGTCTTGTATGAGGGTGTCTGCTTGTGCGACTTCTACACTGATTGTTGTGGTGCATTGTTCGGCGTCCGTTATTGTCAAGCTGTATATTCCGCTTGTCAGGCTGTCGGCTGTGGGTTGGTTGCGTGTGGGGTCGTGCGACCATTGGTAAGTGTAAGGGATTGAACCACCTGTTACTGTGACCGTTGCTGTGCCGTCTGATGCGCCGCATGTGGCATCCATGCTTTTGGTGGTCGCTCTTGGTCCGTCTGAATCATTGACGCTTGCGCTTGCTGTTGCTATACAACTATTTGCATCCGTTACGGTTACATTATAACTTCCTGACGGTAAATCTGTTGCTGTTTCTGTAGTTTGCATAGCTGCATCATCCCATTGGAAAGTGTAAGGCATTGTTCCGCCTGTTGGTATGACCGTTGCCGTTCCGTTTGCTGCGCCGCATGTGGTATCTGTGTCTTTGGTGGTCACTTTTGGTGCGACTGAATCATTGACGCTTGCGCTTGCTGTTGCTATACAACTATTTGCATCCGTTACGGTTACATTATAACTTCCTGACGGTAAATTGGTCAAATCTTCGGTATCATCATTGTCACCTATACCATCATTGTCCCAATCGAAAGTGTAGGGTGGTGTACCGCCCGTTACCGTTATGTCAATTTCTCCGTCGTTTCCTACACAACTTGCAGGCGTCGTAAAATCGGTAGCGACAATGGCTGTGGGTTCTGTAATTTGAATAGAAGCGAATGTTATACAATCATTGGCATCGGTAATGGTAACGGTGTGTGTAGCTGCGGGTAAATTGGTTGCCGTAGCTGTGGTTTGGTTGCCTGCGCTTGGGCTCCATTGGTAGGTGTAATTTCCAGTGGCGTCGGGCGTGCCGCCTGTTGGGTTTGCGGTGGCTTGTCCGTTATTTCCGCCGTTACAATTTACATTATTATCCAATAAAATACTCAGGCTCAATTCAGTTGGTTCTCCAATGGTGACTGCTCCGCTAATTTCACAACTATTTGCATCCGTGACGGTAACGCTGTGTGTGCCTGCGAGTAAACCTGTTACTGTGGTGGTGGTTTGGTTACCTGCACTTGCGCTCCATTGGTAAGAGTAATTTCCACTAACATCCGGTGTGCCGCCTGTTGGTGTTGCGGTGGCTTGCCCGTTATTTCCGCCAGTACAATTTACATTATTATCAATAGAAATATCTGCACTCAAAATATCTGGTTCGGCAATAAATACTTCTCCGCTAATTTCACAAGCATTATCATCCGTAACGGTAACGGCGTGTGTGCCTGTGGGTAAATTGGTCGCTGTGCCAGTATTTTGGTTGCTTGCGCTTGCACTCCATTGGTAAGAGTAATTTCCACTAACATCCGGTGTGCCGCCTGTTGGTGTTGCGGTGGCTTGTCCGTTATTTCCGCCAGTACAATTTACATTATTATCAATAGAAAGGCTCATTTTGAATGAAGAACAATCCGGTGGTTCGTTGATGGTCATTTCGAAGGTGTGTGTGCATTGGTTGGTATCGGTCACTACGATGGTGTATGTATCAGCCGGAAGCCCGGACTGACCAAAGCCAGTAGTCGGCACGATACAACTGCCTCCTGCACCCAAATCGCCCGATACTCCTGTATTGTTGCCCGAATAGGTTGCTGTAAAGGGTGCAGTTCCGCCGGAGAAACAAAATTCGAGCGCACCATCGCTGCCTCCGAATGTGGTGACGTCAAAAGTATCCTCCGATGTCACGGCGATGTCGCAAGCTATGATTTCAAAGGTACATTCTGCGGTGCAGTTGTTTTGGTCTGTTACGGTGAGGGAATAATTGCCGGCTTGTAAGCCCGTTACTATATTATTTTGTGCATTAATAATACTATCTGTCATCTGTCCACTCCATTCTATGTCGTAAGAAAGTGGTGGTCCGGCACTACCAAAAAATACTTCGATAGTACCATCGCTTGCTCCCGGTGCGCTTTCGGGGCTTATCGGAAAGCATGTTATGTCTAACTGCCCAGATGATGGCAAAGTAATACTGCTCGTCAGCATACTACCCAAGCAATCTGTTATCGTGACAGAATAAGTACCCGCAGCCAGTTCGCTTTGATTGGGAATGCTGTCGAGTCCATCGTTCCATGCGTACTTATACTCGCACATACCGCCCGATACTTGGAGGGTGATGCTGCCGTCGTTGTCGTTGCAGGATGGTGGGGTGGTGTCGGTTGCATCAAGGGTGAGTGGGGTGATGGTCGGGCAAGCAGGTGGATTGGGATCGGCACAGAAAGTTTGCCAGTCGATGTCGAAGTTGTTGCCGTCAGAGATATGTGAATTATCAGGAATGCTATCGCAAAGTACATTTAGAGCAGGGTCGTAGCAGCCGCAGAACTTGTTGTCGTTTAACGTTAGATATCGCAGGCTATCACTAGCAAGTTCGGGAGGAATAATGCCACATAATTGGTTGTGGGACAAGTCTATTCTTTCCAAAATGTTTAAATTTCCGAGTTCGGGAGGAATAATGCCACATAATTGGTTGTAGGACAAGTCTATTTTTTCCAAAATGTTTAAATTTCCGAGTTCGGGAGGAATAATGCCACATAATTGGTTGTAGGACAAGTCTATTTTTTCCAAAATGTTTAAATTTCCGAGTTCTTTTGGAATGCTGCCAGTGAGTTGATTACGGGATAGATTTAGGTTTAGCAACAGAGTTAAGTTTCCGAGTTCTGCTGGAATACTGTCGGTTAAAACATTATTATGTAAATACAAATACCGCATATTGGTTAACTGCCCTAATTCGGGTGGGATGTTTCCGGTGAGTTCATTCTGATTCAACATTAACTGTCCCAAACTGTCGTGTTCCGCTAATTCTGATGGAATAGTACCTGCCAATTTGTTATTATCTAATCTCAATACTCGTAGAGTGTCACCTGTAAAATTAGGGATGGTTCCGGTTAAGCCATTACCAGACAAGTGTAAGGAACCCAAGTTAGGGAGACTTGCAATGGTCTCTGGAATTACTCCGGTTAAGTTATTATTACCTAAGCCTAATGATGTTAATTTACTCAAATTTCCCAATTCAGGCGGGATGTTGCTGTTGAGATGATTGCTATCCAACGACATCTCTTCAAGATTGCTTAGATTTCCAAGTTCGGGAGGGATAGCATCTGTTAATTCGTTACACCCTAAATATAAGTCTTCTAAATTGCTCAAGTCTCCAAGTTCCGGGGGGATATTTTCTATTAAATTATTAGAGGGTAATCTCAGATATTTTAAGCTGTGTAAGCTTCCAATTTCTGGAGGGATTGTACCGCTTAGATTGTTTCCACCTTTCCCCTGCCAGCCACAATCACCCCATCCATCCATATCAATACAAGTCACACAACCCTCTGTATTAGTACGTACACCATACCATATACTTACGTCCATAGTATCGGGTCTGGTGAAATTTATATTAAAGAACGCTTCATCAGGCCAAGTTCCAATAGTGTCAGGATGGCTGCTATTCCAGTTATCGCCATCGGTGCTGAGGTAGAGGGCGCGTAGGGCGATGTAGTCTTGTTGTTGGCAGTCGATACATATACCCGCATCTGTGGTGCAGAAGTCTTCCCATGTGGCGTCGAAGTTGTTGCCGTTGGAGATATAGTAGTTGGTTCCATTGTCTAATTGACCACAGAGATTTGATAAATTAGAATCGTAGCATCCGCTAAGTTTATTGGTATGCAAAGACAAATATGCCAAACTATCTAAATTACCAAGTTCGATAGGAATACTGCCACTAAATTGATTGTCAGATAAAGACAAATATGTTAAACTATCTAAATTACCAAGTTCGATAGGAATACTGCCACTAAATTGATTGTCAGATAAAGACAAATATGTTAAACTATCTAAATTACCAATTTCGACGGGAATAATACCACTGAATTGATTGGAACCTAACCATAAATTCGTCAAACTACTTAAATTACCAATTTGCGGTGGAATACTACCGATTAATGTATTATTGGATAAATTCAGATATAACAAATTCGTTAAGTTTCCGAGTTCTGCTGGAATACTGTCGGTTAAATCATTATAATGTAAATACAAATGCTGCATATTGGTTAACTGCCCTAATTCGGGTGGGATGTTTCCGGTGAGATGATTGTTACTCAACGACATCTCTTCGAGATTACTTAGATTTCCAAGTTCGGGAGGGATAGCATCTGTTAAGTCGTTATGCTCTAAATATAAGCCTTCTAAATTGCTCAAGTCTCCAAGTTCCGGGGGGATATTTTCTATTAAATTATTAAAGGGTAATCTCAGATATTTTAAGCTGTGTAAGTTTCCAATTTCTGGAGGGATTGTACCGCTTAGATTGTTTCCACCTTTCCCCTGCCAGCCACAATCACCCCATCCATCCATATCAATACAAGTCACACAGCCCTCTGTATTAGTATGTACACCATACCATATACTTACGTCCATAGTATCGGGTCTGGTGAAATTTATATTAAAGAACGCTTCATCAGGCCAAGTTCCAATAGTGTCAGGATGGCTGCTATTCCAGTTATCGCCATCGGTGCTGAGGTAGAGGGCGCGTAGGGCGATGTAGTCTTGTTGTTGGCAGTCGATACATATACCCGCATCTGTGGTGCAGAAGTCTTCCCATGTGGCGTCGAAGTTGTTGCCGTTGGAGATATAGTAGTTGGTTCCATTGTCTAATTGACCACAGAGATTTGATAAATTAGAATCGTAGCATCCGCTAAGTTGATTGGTATGCAAAGACAAATATGCCAAACTATCTAAATTGCCAAGTTCGATAGGAATACTGCCACTAAATTGATTGTTAGATAAAGACAAATATGTTAAACTATCTAAATTACCAATTTCGATGGGAATAATACCACTGAATTGATTGGAACCTAACCATAAATTCGTCAAACTACTTAAATTATCAATCTCTACTGGAATACTACCACTGAGGTCATTACTGGATAATCGCAGATATATCAAATTGGTTAAATTACCAATTTGCGGTGGAATACTACCGATTAATGTATTAGTGGATAAATTTAAACGTATAACACACCCATCCACATCAGTCGTCACACCATACCATGTGCTTACATCTGTATCTACGGGCATGGTGGGATTTGCTATAAATTCCAGAGAATCAAGCCAGCCTGTATTATTATCCCAATCATCCCCACCAGTACTAAGGTAGAGGGCGCGGAGGGCGATGTAGTCCGTTTCCTGGCATTGAGCGGATAGAAAAACATTGCCTAATAATAAATATAAGGCAGCAAAGCAAAGCAGTTTTTTCATGATATAGCTGTTTGAGTGTTAAGTAGTAAGATATTGACAAGGAAACAAATACGTGACATGGCAACGTAAGTAGTTAATAACTAATTCGTTGAACATGTTCCGGTATTATTTTTTATTAATACCTGTCTGTTTATCTGTAGAGAATGAGCGTCCAAGATAGTAAATATTATTTAAAATTAGTTCTGTACGAATGTAAAAGAATGAAAACAGAGAGTCGTTTCGCGTGTTGATTTAACGTGACTTTATGTTTAATTATCTCGGCTCCGTCAAGAAAGGAACCGTCACTGACAGAACAAAATGCGATAACGCCACGCCGCATAAAAGCAGAGTGACGTTATCAAATTCGACTATACAACAAACAATTATTGCCCGACCATTGTCAGACCTTTTATTTTAAGCAACTTTGTCCACCAACGCCTCCCTTCGCCCCCTTTGCCACAGTGCGTATTGGGAGAAGCGATAAGTGCCACCTGCGAGCCATTTTCAACAAACAAGTCTCTGAAGGTCACTTTCTCCGGTCCTGTCCATCGCTGAATGTAGAAAGTAAAATCACCAAAACCGCTTTTATTTGAACTGTTCTCGACAATATTGAGGTCAGGCTTATGAGAATATACCTTATCTTGCACCACATCACAATTGTACCAGGCATTGAGTGCCGACCAGCCTTCTTTGCCTTCCGTCCATTGAAACTTTTGAAGTGATTCGATGATGGTATTGCACTGTATTCTGCAATTGCTCTTATTTTTTGCGCTTATAGGAATAAAAGCATCACTTATCGTATTATAATACATGTCAGAATGTGTACCACTATTGATGGCTATACCCGCAGATGCCTTATTATATTTTTTGATACGGTGAAAGACGTTATTGATGACAGCTACATTGGTATTTCGGTCATTATTATGTGAAATTCCGATGCCTCCGGGAAGATCAAAAAAGACATTATCCTTGATAAGTATATTGCGAGCTTGTTTGTGTATTATAATGCCATTGCCATTGCTACCCGATGGACCACAGGAGGTATCGCTGACTCGAAAGCCCCATATTCTATTTTTGAGAATCAACACGACATCACTTGTCTTATTTGTTTTGCCGCCTATTTTGATGTCGATTGCATTCTCGGCACAGGCATAGCCCGACTTATCGCTATAAGACTTACGAGTCAGATAAATATCATTATTTTCTATAACCGTACCGGACAAATCACCGTATGGTGCCCACCTCTCATCATGCACCAATTGGATACCATCATTGCAATCATATATTTCATTATTGACAACTCGATTGCCAATAGCGATAGACCGCTCTCCGCCTATCCATATGCCTATCCAGTCTGAACCTATCAGGTTTCTAACAATACTATTTTGTATCGTATTATAATTGCTGTGGCTTATCTTAAGATTAGGCCCATTTACCACTCCCTCAAAGAGACAACGATTGACAATATTATGGTCAGAATTACCGACGATGCGACTGTATTTACCACCTTTCTTACCATTTTCTCCGGTTGCCCTGTTGTCGCTAAATGTCAAGCCATTGAATATCCAGTAACTCGAAGCATTATAAACATTCAATACTTCCAATATCACATGCTTCTCAGAATTGAGTGCTTCCTTTACAGGAAGACGTACCGCATAAGGATTACTTGCTTTAGGATTGTAATAGCTAATAATTTTGGGCTTTTTAGACGTTCCCGAAAAGCGAATTTTTAAAGGACCCCAGGCTCTATAATCTCCCGGTACGATAAAGAAGTAAGTATAATCATCTCCGTCAAGTCCGCAATCGTGCCAGCCTGTACAGCCATCAGGCGAATTAATGTCAATGATTTTAATCTTTGCATCGTCTCCCTTTTTGTGGGCATACTGCAACTTCCGTAAAATTGTAATGTCCGCTAAATAATCACTCGAAGGGAATCTCTTTCCGTTATCATGATACTCTTCCTCATCAAATCCGGTAGGGGTAGAATTGCAATATGGTTGCGAATAGCCATTATTGTATGAAGAAAATATAATTGTGATTATGCTAATAATAAAAATGATTTGCTTTTTCATGACGTACTATTTTTTTTGTTTTTAAATATGCTTTACAGCGTTTTTTGTGTTTTAGCTAAAATCACATATATATGAATTCGAGAAAAAAAAGTGACATATAAAAAGGAGCTTTTATACACATGTTAAAAAATAGTAGTTTGTAAATTGCTTGTTTTTAAACTATAATGTTCAAAATATAATATAGTATTTTTAGTTTGCATCATGCGATAGGCATATAGTACGTGACACGGACTTGAAGTGTTGTGTTACGAATATCACAGAAAAGCGAAAAGTCGCAGGAAAGAATCGACAGGAAATTAATTTTAAAAAAAGGAATATTTTTTTGTCACCTTTTTCCAAAACAAACATTTAATCACAGAAAAGCGAAAAGTCGCAGGAAAGAATCGACAGGAAATTAATTTTAAAAAAAGGAATATTTTTTTGTCACCTTTTTCCAAAACAAACATTTAATTACAGAAAAGCGAAAAGTCGCAGGAAAGAATCGACAGGAAATTAATTTTAAAAAAAGGAATATTTTTTTGTCACCTTTTTCCAGAACAAACATTTAATTACAGAAAAGCGAAAAGTCGCAGGAAAGAATCGACAGGAAATTAATTTTAAAAAAAGGAATATTTTTTTGTCACCTTTTTCCAAAACAAACATTTACTGGTGAAAACACGAATGATAAAAAGTATTTAATATATAATTCAAACAAATAAGCATTAAAAAACTACTAAACAATTATCAAAATGAAAAAGACAATTTTAATTCAATTCTTGATACTGTTTGCTTTCAGTACCATCTCAATAGCACAGGGACAACCACATCTACGCACTAAAAAAGATATTTCTCTTGAGGTTACACCTATGCCACCAGGCAACAGTCAATTCAGCTTAACAGGTTGTTCTACCAATTTTATGCTCGAACAACCCGACAACGGTAGTATAAGGACCATCGAAGCGGTCACACAGGGCTACAAAAATAATGAGGAGACATGTGTATTTGATGTAAAACTCTATGTACCTATGCACTTGCCCACTCCCACAGACATCCAATGGAAAATAGACGGTGTCAAAGTACCCGGTGACAAAAACATAACTGTTCCCGTACCCGAAAATAGTACTACAGTGGTCTCCGTGACTTTTATGATTGGTAGTCAACAAGGTGCTGCTTCGCGTACTTTTCTAGCAGATTAATTAAAAAATTTAAATAAGGAATGAGATGCTAAATTCATTAATCATATTTTTTAACATTAACCATTTTAGTCATTTGATTGAGGATAATAATAGTGGTGAGTTCAAGTTTTTTATTCTCGATATAGTTCTACTCTACTTAGCATTTCAGCCATGTCTGCACTTATCCTTGGATAAGTGTAGGCTTATTTGATACCTAACTTATTCTTTTTCAACTTATAATTCTACCTGATATGAAAAAAGCGATTCAATTACCAATGCTGATATTACTGATATTCAGTACCATATCCCACGCACAGCCTGATTATCGACAAATGACGGGGCTTATTTTTGATAAACAAACCGAAAAAGCAGCCACAGAGAACTTACCCTCAAATTATCATGTGGGAACAAAAGCAGACGACCTCCCTCTGATTTACTCCCTAAAAGACTTCGCCTCTACCCCCAGAGACCAATTCGAAGGTACTTGTGTCGGATATTCCGTCAGCAATGCCCTCAGTATCTGTCTTGCTTATCGTGATTCGATTGTCTCACAACAGACTAAGGATGAAAATGTTATTTCAGCGACCTTCATCTACAACAACATAAAGGCAGAAAGTCATACCTGTCTAGAAGGCGCACGCATACCCGATGGCTTTGAATTGCTCAAAGAAAAAGGCAGTTGTAAAGCCGTTCTATTTGAAGATACCGGAGAGAATTGTAACCGCCTACCCGATGACAAAGCAGTAATAGAAGATGCGGTCGCCAACAGAATAAAAGACTATATATCCGTGTTTGACCCTGCCGATGAAGACATTATGCGGAAAGTCTATAAAACTAAAGAACAACTTGCTATTATGGGTGTACCCGTAGTAATAGGTATGAGTATGCCTAATGCTTTTTTCCTCAAACATAATTTCCAAGAGCCTATTGACCTTTCCTCTGATACAGATACCAATGGCGGACATGCTATGTGTGTAGTCGGTTATGATGATTACATGGAAGCTTTTGAGGTGATGAACAGTTGGGGAAAAGGATGGGGAAACGACGGTTTCTTTTGGTTGAGTTTCGAGGATTATGCAAGGTATGTCAAATGTGGTTTCGCTCCCATTTTAGGAGACAAACAAACCCTTGGCAATTCTTCCAATGATAAGCCCACTACCACACTGACTGGCGAATTTTCTTTCCGCACCCCCAATGGCTTCGACCAGCATGGCAAGCCTGACTTCAAAGAGAATACGCCGGAATTTAATGGTAAAAACTATATTATCAATGATTGGAAAAGGCTCAAAGTATATCAATTGCTCGGCAAGGGCATGAAGCGTAATTCATATACCTACGTATTTAGCATTGATGCCAGAGATAAAGTCGCACTACACTTTCCGGAGAGTGTCGAAACATTAAATCCGGCTGATTTGATGACCGCCGATAAAGTACCGCTCAAAAAAGCCATTGTACAGGATAAAAGCGAAACCATCATCATTCCCGGTGAGTATTATGCCCTACAAACGGTATATAAAGGTACGGACAACATCTGTGTGATTTATTCGGATATTAGTGTTTCGGATATTCAGGAACGTATCGAAATCACCCGAAAATCTACCGCAAAAAATATCCGCAAACGCCTCAATGAAGGATTCGGCGATATACTCATTCCCGCAAAAAATATTGATTATGCTGAGGATAAAATGGCATTTACGGCTACTTCCGGCAAAGGCTCTGCTGTGCCCATTATCCTTCAGATCATCGTAAAATAAAAAACAGGGTATCGCACAATCGACTGGATAACGGACACATTGAGGTGTCTGTTATTCAATTGAATACGAGTCATTTCATTCAACGGTTACTCGTCTAATGTTGAACACCTTGATAAGACATAAAACAACTATGAACTGATAGCTTAGCTATCGGGACAAAAAAGACTTTTCGTTCACACTATCATTCAAATCAGGAAAATAGCTCATTATGAAAAATATCATACTTGTATCATTAATATTCCTCTCAATGAGTGTAAACACACTCATCGCCCAAGATAAAGACTTTGCCTATGCCCTTTATCAGAGCACAGAGTTGATTCCTTTGAAAAAAAGTATAAAGGAAACGTGGTTCCCGCTACCCGAATGTAAAGACAATACACACACCAGTCACATCATTGCTTATGCTCGCGGACTGATGTCTGTCACCAAAGCCGGTGCTTATGCCACTACCGACCCTGCCTTGTATAACTACTCACCGTATTCCATCCACAATTACTTACGTAAAAACTGTACCGACGACATCAATATCGATGAAGGTTTGGATATAGTAAAAATACGCGGTGTCGCGCTTGAAAAAGACTTTCCGACTACTGGTAAATGCGCTGTCAAACCCGATAGAATAGTCACAAAAGCAGCAGCAGAAAACAGAATAAAAGACCACCTTTGTATTTTAAACGAGTCGATGGCAGCAGAAGATAAAGTGCTTGCCGTACAAAGGCAATTGTACAAAAACAATAATTCGGTCATCGTACAACTCAATGTACAAGCCCATAGACACCTACCCGATGGCAGGCATCCTGTGTGTGTGGTCGGATATAATAGCGACAGAAGTGCCTTCGAAGTCGTGAGTAGCAAAAGATGGACTGACGAAAGCTACCTCTGGTTGCCTTACGAAGATTTTGGACAGATGGCACTCAAAGGCTACGTCATGGCATCTGGCGAGGGTACACTTCCGCCCCTTGAAATAGAAACACCTATCGCTGAAGAAGGAAACAAGCCTTCCCGCAAGGTACAACCTACTCCTTCTCCCCGACCAATTGCCCCTATCGACGATGAAATTGAGCCGAGTCAGCCTGTTGCTCAAAATACAGTAAATCTGCACGGTACATTTGAATTTCGATTTGTAAAGCAATACGATCAGCATACGGACAAGCCTGTATTTGCATCGGCAAGTCCCATTTTGCAGGGCAATACCTACATCCTGCCCGATTGGAAGACCGGAGATGTTTATCAGCTACTTGGTACCACTATGAAGGCTTACTCCTATACCTATGTATTCAGCATGGATGCCGAAGGTAAGACAGAGGTACACTTTCCGCCACTCATCAATATGGCACTACACCCCGATGCCAAGCTCAATGAACCACATCGCGACCTGATGACTGCCAATAAAGTGCCATTGAAACCGACTATCGTGCCAGATGATGCCGCATACATGGTCATTCCCGACGAGCAATCAGCACTTCAGTCAGTGCATTCCGGTAAGGATTACATTTGTGTGATTTATTCGCATCACGAACTCCATGATATTACCGAACGTATCGTGCGAGTGCATGAGGCTGCACACCGGGATTTCGGGCAGCGACTCAATGAAGGTTTTGGCGATATTCTAATGCCAAATGAGGACATCCGCTATACAAACGATATGATGAGTTTTAAGGCAGCATCCGACAGGGGTACGGCAGTGCCTGTGGTGCTTGAAGTACAGGCGAATTGATAGATACTCTTTAAGAGTAGAAATATACGCGAATCGCAAGGCGAATTTCCCTTGCTCAAAGTCAATATTTGAGTATTTAAATACTCATATTTTGTAAAAGCATTCGTCTTGCGACATTCCGCATTTTACTTGCTCCCCAGTTCCGAATTTCAGCAGAAATTATGCAGAAACATAATCAGTTCGGGATTTGGGGTTGATTTCGATAAGCGAAATATTCATGCAATATATATCATTATTAGCATTTTTGACAAAAAAATAATATATTTGAAGGAATTGTGACATAAAAATATTTTTATTCAAAATTTTGATAACCCTACACAGTTATTCTACGAGTATATTTGTAACATGTTTTTTCGTCACAAAATTAGCGCGAAATACATTTGAATTCTCAAAAATATGTTTTGTACAAAAACGAACTGAATATCATACTATCATCCAAACCTAAAGTTATCATGAAGAACTTTTGCTTACTGCGAAAATCTATCGCATTTCGGATATTGCTTCTATCGACTGTTTTTATCAGTTTTAGCAATAATACACCTCAATATGATTCATTCTACAACCCAAGGGTAGCGAATGAAGTACTTGATACATCGACTTGCTATGATACGACCGACCAAGAAGAGAAGCCAAGTCTTTTTGCATTTATTGTAGGAGCTACACCACCCGATATACAATGGACAATAAAGGATGCTAATGACATGGAGAAAGCTCTACTCCGACAAAAAGACATATCTAGCGGGCTGTATGAGAATGTAGTTACAGAAACCGTCGTCGGGCAAACAGCAACCGCCACGGGAATAGAAAAACGCTTAAAATCATTCATTCAACTCAATGAAATAAAACCAATTGATGTGTTCATTTTTTATGTTTCCTCACATGGTTACAGAGATGGAAAGAAATTTTGGTTGCAAGCCTCTGATTACAGTAAAATTACACCCGAAAAGACCTCCCTATTATTGAATGATTTAATAGATATTTTTGATGGTACATATAAAATCCCGGATGGCAGTAAACCTCGTAAGGTAGCTGGTAAGAAACTTCTCTTCATTGATGCTTGTGAGTCCGGCAGAGGTCGTATTCCTCCTCCCTTCAAAGCTGGTATCAAAGCAGGTAATTTACACAATGCCATTAAAGAAATTACCACAGCCAAACCCGATTATACCATTATTACCTCAAGTGTCGGAGATTCTTACTACTTTAAACAATGGGAAAATAGTGCTTTTACCGAAGCTTTTTTGAAAGGGCTTGAGGGTGAAGCCGACTTGGACAGAAACAATTATATCACTACCGGAGAGATATATAATTACCTGAATCGTAAAGTACCTCTACTTTGTAAGGAGTTGTTGATTAAAGATGTCCAGCGTCCTGACATCCTAAAATTCAAGGTGGACATCCCCTTTTTCGCACTTAATACAAAAAGCGAGGACTATAAAGAACCACTTGCCGAGCATGTACCCTTATCCCACGAAGAATCTGGTCTCACAACATATACCGGTTATGAGATGGATTTTAAGCCTAAAACCAAGTTAGAAGAGGAACAAAAATGGGAACAATATCCCATCACGCTCTTTCGGGGTTACGATAATGGAGAACCCTACCTTGAGGGTAGAATTATCTTTATGGGAACGGAAAAAAAGATGGGGTTGCGAATAGAAATAGCTATTTTAGGAGAGGCTACTGCATATTTTGGCAGAGACTTACCCCGTATAGTGGTCAATATTGAAGGCACAAAGAAGAAATATATTACATCTGATTTTTCCTATATGTATATGTGTAATTATGATCCGGTACGTAATAAGACCTTCTATGTTACGGCATATGATTTTACCCAAAAGGATAAGAAATTGTTGGAATCAAGAAAAGTTACGTCCGTAGATGTAGGTTGGGCATCCGGTAGAAAAAGATATGAAGTCACTACCCCGAATGCTTTTATACGCCAATTGGACAACATCCAAAGGGCAGAGGACGATGGTATTATTGAGAGGCTAAAACTGCAAAAGAACTAAATATGCACACAAAATCACCGTTATAAAAACCACTATATCAAATTATTATAAAACAAATAAACAAATTATGAAAGCAGATATTCATAAAATACTCACAATCTTTATGCTGTTTCTAATATGTACTACGCAACATATAGCACAAACCGATTCTACTGACACAAACCGTGTCGTACTGCATCCTGATTACAATATTAGTATTGGGCAAACAATAGATAAAGCCCCCCAACGCTGGGAACACGACCCTGTTTCTTTCTTTGATGAAAAAGAAGATGACGAGAAATACCTTGAAGGTAGTGGTGCTTTTATGGGTACGCACAAAAAACTCGGCTTGCGTATGACCATCAGTATCAAAGGCAATGCTTTTGATCATTACGGCGAGTTGGGACCTTACACATCAGTAGTAATTAATCTTGAGAATAAGAGGTCTATCATTCTGCGAGTGTATTATTACGAATGTATATACGACCCTGACCAGCACAAGACCCTCTACAAAGTAGCCTTCAATATAGATAATGAATATCGCAGGATGTTGCAAAAACACAAAGTTGCTTCGGTAGGTATCAACTGGATAATCGGCAAAGAAGTCTATCAAGTCTTTAAGCGCGATGCACTCATCGAACAATTAAATAATGTAAAAAGAGCGCGTACCGATGGGGTTATAGAGCGGTAACCTGTACTTTCGACAAATATCAGCAGGTTAGGTTAGAGCCTGACTTGCTACATATTTATGCACCGCTCCGATTAAAATCGTATCATGAAAAAAAATATCCGGCAGATATACGTCTTTCTCCATCTATTCCTGCTGCTCACTGCAATCAACTCTTATGTGAAAGCTGATACCCCCAGACTTTTTATACTATCCATAGGAGCTACGCCCCCAGCTATTCAATATACCGTAGAAGATGCGCTTGACTTTGCTCATATCTTTGAAAATCAAGCCAATAACAGTGGTATTTATAGCGAAGTCATCAGCAAAACACTAACAGGAAAATATGCAAATGCCGAAAATATCAGAAAGGAAATCACTGTGCTTTCTAAGCAAAAAAAACTGAAAGCAAATGACCTGATTATCTTATTCATCTCCTCTCATGGCTTCATTGACAATGATGGTAATTTTCGGGTACAAGCCAGTGATTATACCCCTTCCAATACCACAACATCTATATCTATCCCAAAAATACTCCAACTTCTTGAAACTTCCAAAGCCCGAAAACTTATCTTTATGGATGCTTGCTCGTCCGGTGGTGGAGTCCATACAAGCAATGAAAATATCGCTCCCGAAGATGACGACTACGCCGACAACAATCCCTCGATAGTTGTCAACACAAAAAGTATCAACCCGCGCAAACGTAACAGAACTAAACTCGCCGCATACAATAAAGGCATCGGTACGACCATAATCACCTCCAGCATTGGCAGTACCAACTCCTATTATCACGATATATGGCAAAACGGGGCTTTCACCGAAGCCTTGCTCAAAGGTTTTAATGGCAATGCGGACCGCAACGAAGACCAATTCATTACCACTGGAGAAATATTCGCATACATCCAACAGCAAATACCGCAACTCTGCAAATCACAAGGTATTCGAGATGTACAACGCCCCGGCCGCACCCTCAATGGACTTGGGGACAACTTCCCCTTTTTTAGCACCAAGCAACTCACACACAATTCACACAAACAGCTTGCCCATTTGCTTAATATCCAATACGCCGAACCTGTCTCACAAATAAAATGGATTCACAACAGCGAAGCCTTATTTAATGACTCTAAGCGACTGATTGTAGGTGAAGCAGCTTTTATGGGTAAAGGGCATTTGGTCAACCTCAAAATCAAGACAACCACACAAGGAGATTTTACCGGATTCTATAATGACAAACCACTGCCCCCTACGCTCACATTGCATCTCACCAACGCTAAACAAATAAAAATATACGGCATTGAGCATTTTACTATGTACAGCGAAAAATACAATAAAACAGAACATATTACAACCTTTATCATTAATGAAGATGAAGAGAAAATGCTCGCCCAATACCCCATCGAATCCATCACAATGACTTGGGAAGTAGTCAATCAAAAGTACATTGTCAACCACGGCAATGCGCTTAAAAAACAACTCAAACTCCTCAAAATGGCAAGAAAAGAAAAACTTATTCCTACAAAATCCGACAAAAAATATAACAAAAAATTATAGAATATCACTATAAACATTAAATTTGCTTAAAAAACCGATATAAAACATTGATTATATCAAACAAGCAAATTTAAACAGAGTGAAAAAGTATATTCTATCCTTTATTTTTATCGGTATTGCTATCATTAGTTGGTCACAACCCAGCATTGAATGGATAAGCCCTATACCCAACGCCACTGCTTATTATGAACACAACGGCAATGTGCTCAATATTGAATTAAAAATTGTCAACCTTCCGAACGGTACTATCCCACAAGTAATGATAAACGGGCGAAAAGCCGCTTATCTCCAATCTAAAGGAAATACCTCAGAAAAGGTACCGCTTGATGCCATACATTTTGAAACCCGACTCAATATTCCGAACGATACGCTCCTCTCTATCGCACTTACGCTACAAGATAAACAAGGAAACATACAATATAGCTCCCGACCTTTGCTCGTTAGTAGAGGAGCCGTACCGAAACCAAACTTATATCTGCTCGCTTTCGGACCTGCCCCCCCTGATGTTTACTATACCGATAATGATGCGAATGATTTGAAACAAGCATTTAGTCTACAAGACTGTGGCAACTCTGCTCTCTATGGTAAAATCAATGCCAAAACATTCGTCGAAAAAGAGGCAAAAGCAGAGGAAATACTGACGCAGATAGATAACATGATTACCTCCAATATCATCAAACCCAATGATGTATTTATGCTGTTTTTTTCTTCCCATGGACATCGAAAAGATAGTATATTTTACATACAAGGACATGATTATAAGAAAGCCAACAACAAAGAAGCAGTTGTCAGCTTCGAAGACTTATACGCAAGATTAGACCCCGTTCATACCCAAAAAATATTTTTCATAGACGCTTGTAACTCAGGAGAAGAAGGACTCTATGGCTCATTCCTCCCAACACCCGGTAAAAATAACCAGCTAACAGGATATACCATTATTGCATCAAGTGAATTTGATGCTAAGTCATATACACACCCCAAATGGCAGAATGGTGCTTTTACTGAAGCTCTATTAATGGGATTCAATGGTAAAGCCAACAAAACAAACAAAACAGGAAAAACAGATGATGTGATTAAAATAGATGAAATATTTAAATATCTCCAAGACACAGTTCCCGGTCTTTGCGAGGATGTTATTGTTATTGATGATGACGACGAAGACACCATGCGAATACAACACCCACAAATGATACGAAATGAACTCGGTAATTTAGCCTTATTCAGATATGAAAATTTTTGCGCCCCTCCCATCAGTGGTAAAGAAATCATTTATAAAACCGTTCGACTACCTGAAGGTACTGACACCATTGGCAGCCCCAAAAAAGGCAAAGAACAACTGATAAGAAATAAGGACGAAGCACGACGACCTGTCACCATCAACTACTACATCGGCATGGGCAAATACGAAGTAAGCAATGCCGAATATTGCGAATTTTTGAACGACTGGGAAACCGACCATAATAAACTCAAAACATGGATAAGCCTCAAAAGCCCATATTGTAAAATACGAAGAAATGGAACAGAGTTTACATACAAGGCACACAACGGACCCCTTCCCGTAGTCATGGTTTCTTGGGATGGCGCAAAAGCCTATGCCAAATGGCTCACCGACAAAAATTGTCTCTACAAATACGACCTTCCAAGTGCCGACGAATGGGAATACGCAGCCAGAGTCGGCGTACCCTACGAAGTCTATGCCACCACCAATAATTTCAAAGATATTCAGGAGAAAAAAATCATGGATATAAAAAACAGATACACCGCCAAATCACTCAAAACCGGCGATATACACCACATCAATACCAACGTCTCCGAATGGTGTCGCGATATTTATCAGGAAGAAACAACACGAAGAGAAATACGTGGTGGCAATTTCAAATCCTCCTCAAAAAGAGCCAGAACAGCCAAAAGGTATTATATTTTTCACTACGAAAAAAGACGCTACCTCGGCTTCAGATTAATACGAACACTCAAAAAAGACAATGATTGTCAGTAGAAAATTATAAAACAGCATTATTCAACATTCAAAAACCTGTCACCTTTCTACCTCGTTTTCATATAGTAGTGACCCGCAAAAATTAATACACAAATAAGTTTAAATTGAATTATTTTTTGTATAAAAATTTGACTATGAAAATATTACAAAAATAATTTATGCTAAAACATGAAAAAAACTACTATAATGAAAAAGACAACACTAACCATCCTGACTACGCTCATCGTTGCGACGATGACCTTCGCCCAATTTGACCACAGCAAACTCAGTCGATACTCCCAACAAATTGAAAATCTTGAAGAAAATATCGACAAGAAAGACAACGAATATGACCTTTATAAATCTGATTTTGAAGATGAAATTGATAATCTGGACTATGAAGACGACCCACTTTCTGCCCTCACCCAACGAGTAGAACTCCTTGAAGAAAAGCAACAAAAATTTGAAGATGTCACCGAACAAAAAGAAAGCTTCAACATTGACATTAGCCAAATCAGATACGAAGTCGGGCTACTTGTCATCAAAGATATGATTGAATATCTCGGTACCCTGCAAAGTCAATTTGCAAGTCTCGACTTCCAACGCAGTTATACCGACCTCTCTAGCCCAAACACCTTTCCCACTTTCCAGCAAAACATCAACCATCTCACCGAAAAATCCATTAGAAAAGGATTTACATTGCCCGATATGGATATGGGTAATGCCTTTCTTAATACCGCCTATTTTTTGACCCGTTCCATCGTCAGTGAGCGCAGAGATAAGCACAATCTCACGCAAGAGACGCTTTGTATTCTCGATTTCACTTCTCAGGCATCGTGCAATCTACCCATCATCAATTTTGACCTCCAATACCTCACTTCCGAACTCGGAAAAATGAACCACGACTTCAATATGCTTTTTGGTGAATATACCTCAAAGGTTGGCTATAGCAACACCTTCGACAACTACATCAGCGGACATAGCGACAACCTCGACAGCGACCTCATCCCCAACTATTTCACCATGCTCAAAAACGAAAGCGAAACGCAACGCAACCGACAACTCCGCGACATCAATTTCGCCCTCTCAAAAGTTATGGACGCTTACAATGAGTATGAAAGATTTGTAGGACAAGGGCTTGCATATTATAAAAAATTCTCTTCTATAACCAATACCCTCAACCCTCAATGCGACAACTCGGCTATCTCCACCGAACTACAAACACGATTTGACAACATGCAACACAAACTCGAACGCGCACAACTCGACTTCGAAAAAGCATACAGAGGGAAAATCAAACAAACCTATCTCAAACAACTCATTGAGATGTAGATACGAAGGTAGGTCATGCGACCTGCCTTTTTTGGTTGAATACAACGGTTGTATTGAGGGCAATTGTTTTGCCGCGCAAATAAGGCATTTCATAACAGGAGTATAATAGGCAGTCGTCATACATATCTAAGCGATTTTGATTAAGGGCAAACGCATGAAATTTTATTCGACACAAAACCAGTACCAAATATTACTTCTATTCTATTGCAGAGGATTATGTCGGAAATATCGAATCCAAAAATGCAGAAATAGAATTGACGATTAAATAGGTGGCGATAAGTTGTGGATGATTTTCCATATCCGAAAATTGCTATCCACACCCACATCTGCAATAATACCCCCAACAGAAGCAACAAGGCAACCACAGCAATCAAGGACAATCTTCTGTCACCTTTATGCTGTTGCCTCAACTCACTCACGAACATCAAACAATATTGGCAAATGCCCGCACCACCGCCGGGCGTTTTGCCGAACTTGGAAAACCGGATAAAAGCGAAAAATACCTATTGCCGTACATCTACCAAATCCGCAGTGCGTATAGTAGTTTGTTGGCAACCGTACACACCAATCTCGGCACCACGACCACTCACCAAATCGGCAAAATCAATCATCAAATCACCACTGCCAACAAAAAGCGATTGCAAAAAGACCTCCGCCAACTACAGGAAGCCGGACGACAGGAAAAACTCGACGGCGGTGTGCCAGACTACGCGGAAGTCAAGATTCGTTTGGTGTTTGCGCTCTTGCTTTCGGGCTTGCTGCATATCGGCGAGACTTTTTTCAATATCAGTGCTTTTCAGGTCTTTGGTGATATGTGGCTGGCATCAGCGGCTTTGGCTTTTGCTTTGTCAATTGCGCTGTTTTGTTGGTCACATGCGCTGCCTGTTTTTGTCAAAAGGGAAGATGAGAAACGGCGTAAAATCCTTATCGCTTTTGGCGGTATTGCTATTGTGACGGTGATATTTACGGTCTTGGGATTATTGCGCTCACAGATGTTGACACTACACACTGAACAGAGTGTTTCTCCGGTGTATTTTGTGTTGTTGAATTTGTTTGTGTTTATCGCTTCGGCGGTGGTTTCGTACTTCCTTTTACCGGAATGGGAAGCTATCAAAGCCCTCATTCAAACTCGTAAAAAACAGCATCAGCAACACCAACGTCAACAAGCCCACAAAACCCTCACCCAACAAGAAAAACAACTCCACAATCAAGCCGAACAACACGTCAAAAATCGTATTCTCAACATTGGTCAGGCGCATGATTTGGAGCGTCAAATACATCTTTGGTACAGGGAAGCGGTGGGGGTGTTTATTCAGGAAAATCTCTTACGCAGGTCGGACGGTATTACGCCCAAATGCTTTGCAAGCGAAGTGCCGCCACTCAAAGGTATCTATTATTTACCCGAACAAAACTAACCCTAAAATCCTATGAAATACCTCATCACCATACTCATAATTGTCTTATTTTTCATCGCAATAAAAGCCATTTTACGCACGACTTCACCACAAAAAAGTGCAACTACAACGACTATCTTATTCGACATCACCAATCATCAGCAAAACAAAACCGTCCTTTCAGAACAAGATATACAAAAAATCACTGCACAAATTGAAACTAATAAATGGTCAAAGCATCAATTCAAAATCCGTAATATTGGCGATGTTTTATACACTGAAAGTCTTATTAAAAACCTTGCATCTACCAAGCCGACAACATCCAATATCTACCTCCGAAATACACTTATCAAAAACTACATCAAGGATATTCAACAAGACATTCAGGAAGCTCAAAATCTGCCATTCGACAAAAATCACTCGCTTGTTTTCGAGACGATTACACATGAATTGGAATTACTCCGACAAAGTCCGGCAACACGAAAAACACTGATTATTACCAGTGATTTAATGGAAAATTCGGCTTGGCTATCATTATATGAAGCTGAAAATTACCACTTACTCATACACGAAACAGAATACATATTTGAGCTATACAAAGAACAATTCACACCAATGAATTTAAGCGGAATCAATATCTATTTCACATATCAAGCAAACAATTATCAGGAAGGCAAAACTTACGAAAAACTCGTCCACATTTACAAAAAGCTACTCGAAGAAAACGGGGCTAAAGTCCATATCGGTAGCCTATGATGTGGATTGAAAAAGTATTTTCTGTACTGATTGGCGCACTCGAATACATCTTTGAACATTTGCTCAATTTGCTCACAGGTAAAAAGCCTTCGCACAAATACGAAGCACGTTTTATCTCCGAAAAAAGCGTCCTATCCAAACGACATAAAGGTTTCTGCATCAATGGTAAATACAATCTGTCCCTCAGAGATTCCTACCAAAATGCACTCATCATCGGCGGTACGGGAACGGGTAAATCTTCCGTAATACTCATTCCGTCGATTTATACGATGCAGGGCAGTATGATAATTCACGACCCAAGTGGTGAACTGTTTTTGAAAAGTAGTGGACGGTTCAAAGAACGCGGTTATAAAGTCCAAATTCTCAACTTTGCAGATGCGCGGTATAGTATCGGATTCAATCCGTTGGCGCGAGTTCATTCACTTTCTGATGTCAATAAATTAGCTTCACTTTTGATTCGTACTGCGCTCGGTAATTCAAAAGAAGCCTTTTGGAATTTTCAGGCAACTTCCTTATTGAGCGTACTGATTCGTGTGGTCAAATTACAAGAAAATCGTTATCACACGCTAAATAATGTTCGTTATTTGCTGCAAATAATGAGCGCGAAACCAGATGATATATTACGCCTTTCCAATGTCTATCAAGACGAAGAACTGACCACCGCTTACCGTTCATTTACGGCTTATGATGAGAAGTTATTGACCAATATTATTGCGACTTGTTTGTCGGCTTTGAGTTTATTTGAGGACGATGTAGTGGAACAAATCACCAGTACAGATACACTTGATTTAGAGCAATTTAGATACACAGAAACAGCTTTGTTTATCCAAAACAGTATCAGCGAACAAAGCTGTTACAGCCCTCTGACGAATGTGTTTTTTGAGCAAATGTTTAGTCATATTTTACAGCGATTACCAAGCAAAAATGAACTCGATATTTTCTTTTTGATAGATGAATGTGCGTCGTTGTATATTCCAGTTTTGCCGCTTGCGGTGGCGAATGTGCGTAAGTATCGCGCCGGAATGTTGTTGGTCTTGCAAGACTTCAATCAACTCATTCAATCTTACGGTAAAAACGATGCACAAAGTGTCCTTTCTAACTGTCGAACACAACTCTATTTCACCGGACAAAGCCTCGAAACCGCCCGCTATCTCGAACACATTTTAGGCAAATATCAATACGAAGATGAAAAAGGAGGCACTCGAATCAGACCTTTGATGACCGCCGATGAAATCCGATAAAGTAATTTTATTATCTGGCAATCAACGACCAATACTTACTAATTTACGACCATATTACAAATACAAAAAATGGCAAAAATACGGTCAACTCACTTCACAAATCATTCCGGACAATCTTCCAAAAATCATACATCGCATCAGCATCCCCGATTAATAACTGACCACCTAATTCCCGTATGAATCAACACCAAACTATACCTTCATTAATCGAATACCTCGACCAAAACGGCGTACTCGAACTCGGCGACGAACTCGCCATAAAAGCCGCAAAAAAAGCCTATCGCAAAAGCTATCAAAGAGCCTACAAACGTCACCAACGCAGCCAACGAAAAGAGTATCAAATTCAACTTTCAAAAGAAGAAAATAAACGCATTTGTGAGGCAGCAAAAAAGCACCAATCAAGTCCTTCCAAATTTATCAAAAATGCAGCTTTAGCATATCTTCAAAACGAATATTTAATACCTGATAATGAGCGAATTGCACAATTAGAATACTTACTTTCGGTAGCCTATTCTTCCATTAATCAAATTGCCGAAAAAACACCACAATTAACGCTTGATTACGAGCGGTTAGGCAAAACAATTGAGCGATTAGAAAAGGAAGTCACACAAGCACTTCGGTACCCGCCAAGCCTTGAAATGTTGATTGTGAAAACGGTCAAAAACAGTCCCGATTTCCGAAACATACTCAAACATATTCTTAACTCCACCTCGTCTTATGATAATCAAAATTAAGGCAATAAAATCACCGGATTTTGAACGACTAATCCGCTACATTTTACCGAAAAGACATCATCGTTCAAAGCGAGATATGATGTTTATTTTAAACATAATTTGAAGGGAAATCGGGTGGAAGATTGGGTAAAACAATTTGAAGAAAATGAGTCATTTCGCATCCACAAACGAACGGGAAATACAATTTTGAGCCACGAAATTATCTCATTTAATGCAGAAGATTCACCGCACATTGATGTTGAAATGATGCGAGATTTTACCAAAAAATACATCGAATATCGCGGTTTGCGCGGCATGTATATTGCCGTTCCTCATTTTGATACGGATAATTTTCACATTCATTTATGCTGTTCGGGTGTGGAATATCGGACGGGGAAAGCTATGCGACTTTCGCGCAAAGAATTTCAGGATTTAAAAATACGAATGCAGGAATATCAAATACAAAAATACCCACAACTTCAACATTCTATCGTCCGACATGGGCGCAGAAAAACGCAACAAAAAGACCGCGAATATCAAGCCCAAAAACGAAGTGGGCAAGTAAGCAAAAGAAAACGAATCAAAGAGCAAGTTCGAGACATCTGTTTACGTGCTGATTCACCCGATGAGTTCATAAATTCACTCGAAAATCAAGATTTAAAGCCTTATTACAGAGGTGAAAAATTAACCGGAGTCATAAGTGGTAAGCGGAAGTATCGTTTTAAAACATTAGGTGTGAAAGATGAGATTGAGCGAATTTTTGAAAGAGAAAAAAGACGAAATGTTGAGCGAGAAATTCCTCGTTAAAAATAAAAAAGTAATTTTTTACATATTTTTTGTATGATTTTATGAAAAATTAAAAAAATTAAGTCGTGTTTTCATCCCAAATAATACATTGAAAAATTAAATACTATGATTTTACTATGCGGCGGTCCCGACTATGGGGCGTACTTCATGAGCGTACCGACGCTCCTATTCTTCATTGCCTTCATCAGAGTACTCCTTAGTTTGACTTTGCTACTTTTCCAAATAAGGATTTATTCAAAATCTAAGTAAAACACAGTGTTTGATAATATCCGCATTTAATTATTGATAAGGGGTGAAAAAACCCTTGTTAATAATTAAATCGACCAAATACAAAACAACTTGTTTTACTTGAGTTTATAATGGGTTTTGCCCTTTTAAAAATAGCAAAGTCAAACTTAGCTCCTCCGTTGTTGCCCGTTCAATGAACCAAAGTGGTTTAAGTGTGGAAGGCATTGAAGTTGCTTCGGCAGAATATTATCAGGCAATGAAAGAGCAACTTCACACACATGGGATAAAGGAATCGGATACAAGCATTAAAACGCTCCCCGAAGGTGGCGCATACAAGCCGATGAGGGAGTACCTACGTGTGAAGAAGGATGATGTTATTTTCTATGTCTGCACCTTCAAATTTGGTAATAGTCAGGTCTTTACTTATTGGCAAATAGCACCCAAAAATTTCTGGCGAAGGTTTTGGAGAATCATCCCGATATTGGGTAATTTGATTATCGCAATGTTTATGCCTGTAACGTTGTATAAATTTGATGTATCATCCGCGCTTAATGGCATTATTCAGGAAGATTTGAAAACTGTCACTACACAGTTTAATCAGAATAAAGGTATTAGAGAACTGAATGATGTGGATTATGTGCGAATGAATAAACTGTATTCCCGATAATCTTAGTCGATGAATAGAAGTGAATCACTCACTACAAATTTCTACGCATGGGAAATGCGTGGACGTGGCTGGATGCTATGGGATACGCCTGTCGATATTGAGCCGACTTTCTTTCCATTTTTCTACCATGATGTGCTTTATCCCGTCATCCAAGACAAGGGTGACGGGCGTAAGCACTCGCCGCTGAGTTGGGCAGTTTCTAAAATCTCCGAACTTGTCCAACCACCACCTCAAGAACAAGAACTTACCATTCCCGAAGAACCTCCTCCGTATGCTCCACCTCAGATTAACAGCTTAGTTGAATTGAGCGTCCATTTGCCTAAAAATTGGAAAGGACGAACAGAGGCATTTCATCAGTTTTTGTATTCACTCGCCACGTCTCGTATTCCTATTTCCTTTGAAATTATTGGAACTGGCAGCGATATATATTTACATTTTACGACTGCCGATTTTCAAGCGAAATGGCTGTATGACCAACTCTATGTTCTTTTTCCGAATATCGTTATTGACGATGCTCACCCGAAGCTATTTGAACTGTTCAATCCTGAATATACCGATGTGCAATGCGTCGATTACGGACTTGCACAAGAATTTATGCGTCCAATTTCTCCGATAAATCCCACTGCAATTACTTTAAACCGTGGTTTCCCGTATTTTTTAGGTAATAAAAATATTTAATTCAAAATAATGCTTTTATTAAATCGTTTTTGCAAAATAATATTTTTAATTTAATTAATTTTAATAAAAAATAACATTAATGTATCGTCAAATTTAAGTTTCATATTAAAAATATAAAATATTGCATATTTTCACCTTTTTTAATTTAAAATAATATTTTGTAAATAAGTTTATTTTAAAACAAAATACTGATTAAAAAAACCTTTTATCGAAAAAAATACGGGAAACTGCGGTTTAAATATTGCTATGGCATTGGAAGGGTTTACCGAAGGAGAACTCGGCGTATTTCAAGTAATGGCACAAGGCGCGGTCAATCCATGGATACCAAGTATTCACAGGTCGGTATCGGATGGTGGTAGTGGGTCTTTTTTCATGGACGCGCCTGAAATGCCTCGTTTGGTACAAGAAAAAACACGCTTTCCTTTGTGTGCTACCATTATCAGAACGTTGATTCAAACTAAGAATGAATATCGTACTCATCTGTTGAATGAAAACATGATGAAAGCGGTCATATCCGGTTCTCGCTCGTCCATCAATACCCTGATTCCGATGATTGATGCACAGTACCTCACACACATTCATGCGACTGATATTCTCAGACGACAATCGCGCCGTTACGGGATGTTGCTCAACACCCAAGAACTCTCCAATCTTATCCAATTCCCGACAGCAGAGCGTGGTAAACTCGCTGTCTCTCAACGCACTGCCGTACCTACGCCACAAGCCCTACAAAACAACGATACGATACTTGGCAACAACATTTATCTTGGCAGAGAAACGCCTGTAAGTTTATCTGTAAATCAACGACTTCGCCACACCCATATTATCGGCGCAACCGGTACAGGTAAGTCCACTTTGCTCATTAATATGATGATTCAAGATGTGATGCAAGGCAAAGGAATTACCTTACTTGACTCGCATGGCGACGTAGCTGACACCATACTCAAATATATTCCAGAAAATAGAATCAAAGATGTGGTCATTATTGACCCGTCAGATTCCAAGTACCCAGTTGGTATCAATATCTTGGCAGTGCAGTCGGAAGCGGAAAAGATTGTACTGTCAGGTGATTTGGCAGCCATGTTCAAACGTCTTTCCACCTCATGGGGCGACCAAATGGACGCGATTCTCGGTAATGCCATCAACGTATTTTTAGAACATCCCAAAGGCGGAACATTGCTTGAATTGAGGATGTTTCTGACCGATAATAAATTCCGTAAAAAGATACTGTCTGAAATTGACGATGCCTATGTAAAGCACTTTTGGGAGCGTGAATTTCCCATGTTAAGAAAGAATGCGGTTGCCCCGTTACTGACTCGCCTTGATATTTTTCTACGAGCAAAAGTCATCAGAAATATGATGGGGCAAAAAGAAGGATTAGATTTTCGAGAAGTCATTAACAGCAACAAAATTCTGATTATCAAATTAGCACAAGGGCTTATCGGTGAAGCTAACGCATATCTTTTGGGCACACTTATTACTTCAAAACTCTATCAAGCAGCTCAAAGCAGACAAACACTTGACCAAGACAAACGAAAACCCTATTTTATCTATATTGATGAGTTCCAAAACTTTATAACTCCTTCAATGGAATCTATCCTATCGGGTGCCAGAAAATTCGGACTTGGATTAGTCCTTGCTCATCAGGACTTACAACAACTTTTTAAGGTAGATGCAAAGGTCGGCAATTCGCTTATCTCCAACGCTGTGATAAGCGGCAAAATTACAGGCTTGATTTTTTCCAAGCTCGCTCGTCTCGCACGCAACACGAAAGAACCCTTACAGCTATCTGACTTCTTTGAAGAGCATCAAGCAGATTTGATTTCATTGGAGGAAGCTGTTGATACATCTTCTTCAAGCGGACGGCTCTTTTATACGGTTAGGGAAGACGAAAAAAATAATCTACCCGTCTGAATTGTTCTTTTTCTTATATGTTTCACTAAATCTTCCTTACGTAGCTCGGCTATGCGCGTCAAATTTAGCCAAACATATAAAAAAAATAACTTCTTCATTTGGGGCAGATTATTTTCTTCCTCTTCCCTTATCAGTGCTGTTGCACAGTGGGAAAGAGAGGAAATTGCATCGCGAGTTAAAGCATCGGTTCCCATTCGTGCCAAACTTGGTAAGCGTACAGGTGGCGATTCACCACTTGGCTACAAGTGGGTAGATAATCAATTGGTCATTAACGAAAAAGATGCACCACTTCGCAAACTTATCTACGAACTTTACGCCAAAGAAAAACGTAAAAAAACGGTTGCAAGAATCCTCAATGATAAGGGCTATCGTACCAGAAAAAACAATCTTTTCACTTCACAAAGTATTACCAAAATCATTCAAGACCCTGTCGCAAAGGGATTGCGTCGTGCCAACTACACCACCTATAAAAATGGTAAAATGGTACGTAAACCGGAAGAAGAATGGGTGTTTACTCAAGTGCCAGCGATTATCTCCGAAGAACTTTGGGATGAGTGCAATCGCATCATGGATAAACAAACCATCAAACGAAATCGTCCGGCAAAGCGCGTGGTTCGTCTTTTCTCTTCTCATTTGAGATGTCATTGTGGTGGAAAAATGTATGTGCCAACACACACGCCAAAATATGTTTGTCGAGATTGTCGAAACAAAATCGCAAAGGATGACATGGAGAGTATTTTTCATGAACAACTCAAAAGCTTTTTGTTCTCACAGAAAGATGTCGAACAGTATTTATCAGAAGCAAATCGTATGCACACTGATAAGAAACAAGAGTATGACAGCTTAAAGAAACAAGAAACATCACTGAAAACCGAGCTAAATAATATTATCAGACTCAATACCAAAGGCATACTGACAGATGAGGATTTCCCTGACCATTACAATCCTGTCTCAAAACAGTTATCGCAGATACGAGCTAATATGAGCAGTGTACAGGGTGAGTTAGATGGCATTAACCAGTACTCGCGTGATAACGATTTTATGCTCAATGAGGCAAAGGACTTGTATAGTCGGTGGCAACAACTTACCTTTGAGGACAAACGCTCCATAGTGGAACTCATCGTCAAAGACATCACAGTAGGAAACGATGAAATTGAAATTAACCTATTTCACGCTCCAACGGCGAATCTCTCCCGCCACGCTCTCTTAAAAGGCGGTAAAATGGGTAACTATCCGTCATTCCGAATTTATTTCGGAATCTCCCGAACTACGAAGCGCGATTTTAGTCAGTAACTCCTGCTTAAAATTGGTTTTCACCATCCGGGAGATGCTGAAACGAGTTCAGCAAGACGTTTTCTCTTAGGGTTTTCTTTTTATTGCAATAAAATCGCTTCGCGATTATTTTTATAAAAAAACAAATTCGACAATACACCTGAATGTTCGATAAAGAAATAAAATATTTGTCTATTCTTCTCCGCTTAAAAAAGCGATCAAAAACGGTGCTTTTATGCTTACCGTTTTTGGTGAGTATGTTGCTATTTCAGCCGAATGTAGTTGCCGATACTTTTCAGCAGCCCACTCAGATTGCCCAAGCCAAAACCAAACAAGAACAAAAAAAGGCAGAGCGAAAAAAACAAAGACAACTGGAGAGAAAAAATGAAAGAAAAGAAGCCACAAAACAACCCAAAGCCAAAGAATTCACCCGCGAAGAAATCCAAAAAGCTAAGGAAGATGCTGTCGAAGCAGGTTCTCCCATTCGAGAAGAAATACAGCGATACATGGGCTACGAAAAACCCTTGACAGAACGCTATCTCAGCATTCCCTACGACATTAGTATGAACACCAATGTAAATGGTGGTTTTGTGGATATTAGTTATTTGTTGCTGATGTTTCTACCTGTGATTCTTCTATTGGGTTTTATACGCAAACCACTTTACGGATTCATCATTATACTGACTTCTATCGTCGTTTTGAGTATTTCTACGACGACTTCTTTTGGTATCAAGCGTAATATTATCCATTCCACCAATGTTGATGACAATATCGATAATTTTCTCAATGCCATTTCTTTTTCCGACTTGCCTGTGAGTGTTATTTGCGCTCATGTCTATCGCCAATTGTGCTATGTTTATGAACCGCTACACCTTGCTACTGCCCCTTATTCTGGAGAACAAGATAGCCTCACCTATCCTCTATTGACGCTACTGTTTATCCTATTCTTTTTTGTTCTTCAAAAGAGAATAGAGCATCACGATAAGCGGACAATTGCTATGGTTAATTTCTTATATTTGTTCTCTTATATTTGGTTGATATTGGCATCGGGTATTATCTGGTATGGCTACTTAATGTTGGCGGTAGGTTTTGCGATAATGACCGCAGCACTTACCAAAACAGGCGAAGCCCCTTCTCTATTAAAAAAAGGTGTTTTTGCTTTATTTATGATAGCGGCTTCACTATGGGTCGCGATGGGTTATGTCTATCGAATTAGCAATCATCACATGGTGACAGAGGACAGCGCACGTATGCTTTTCGACATTCCTTCCGTCAAATATCAGACAGGTGTATTTGATGAGGGAGATGTGATTAATAATCTACTGCCCGGCGTAGAAAAAGCGATTAAAGAGATCAATGCCGACGAGAACGCAAAGGTCTATCGAATCGGTACATTTATTCCATATTTCATTCGCAAAAATGACCAGCGAGTATTACAAGACAATCAGCTTGGTTTTTTTCACAACCTTACTCAAAAATTCAAAGACCGCATTACTATCACGCAAGCTCTCAAGGCTTCTGGTTATCGCTATATCTTGGTGGATCTGAATACCGCTTCTATCGACAAAACACCCGAAAAATCATTGACACTCAAATTCAATAGTTTTCTCGGTTATATATTCGGCAATAAAGATTTGGAACTTTTAGCGACTAATCGCGTCATAACATTAACACCTCCTGGAAGTACGACTTCCATTTATACGCATGGCGTATTCGGCAAGGTACATAAACCGGGAACTTTTGCAGTGTATAAGATAAAATAGTCAATAGTTGGTAGTCCGTAGTCCATAGCTGGATGTGAGACTTTTTTTTCGTGTAACTATGGACTATAGACCATTGACTACGGACTAAATATGATGTTCGACCACGTTTACATTATCATTCCTGCCAAAAATGAGGCTTCCCGTATCGGAAAAGTCATTGGGAAGTCTATGGAGTTAGGCTATCGGAATGTTATTGTGATCAACGACGGAAGCCATGATGATACAGCGGAAGTGGCTCTTTCTTATGGTGCTACCGTGCTTCATCATCTGGTCAATCTGGGTCCCGGCGCAGCCACGCAGACAGGCATCGAACATGCCATCAAACAAGGCGCGAAAATCATTGTCACGATAGATGCTGACCACCAACAATTTCCCGAAGATATTGAGAAAATGGTCTATGAACTGGAGACGAAAGGTGTAGATGTGGTTATCGGCAGCCGTTTTATGAATCGAGAAAATCGAATTCCATCCGTACGAATTATATACAATATGATTGCGAATGTAATCACCTTCATGTTGACTGGGTTGATGGTCACAGACAGTCAATCCGGGATGAAGGCATTTAAGGCAGATTTTGCACGAAAATGTCGCTTACATTTCAATGGCTTTGAGTTTTGTGTGGAGTTTATTCGGAATATTCGTGTGTATAAAGCCACTTACAAAGAAGTGCCTATTCGTGTTATTTATACGAAAGAAACGCTTAGTAAAGGGCAGAATTTGCTCACAGGGGTACGTATGTTGGCGAAGTTGTTTAAGTTTATATGAGTAGTGAGTAGCGAGTAGCGAGTAGCGAAAATTATCTAAAAATCTAAAAAGCAAATGCCTGATTTTTCTATGAAAAATCAGGCATTTGCTTTTTATAACTCGTTCACTCGCTACTCGCTACTCGCTACTTATTCCACTACACTCAATATTTTAATTTCTACTCGTTGGTTTCTTTTTCTTCCTTGTGCAGTGCTGTTATCGGCGATGGGTTCGGTTTTGCCATAACCTTTATAGGTAACGCGATCTTGTGGAACACCTTTGACATATAAGTAATCTGCAACCGTTTTGGCACGCGAATCAGAGAGCTTGAAGCAGTACTCGTCGCTTGGGATACTATTGGTGTGTCCACCGATTTCTACGACAACTTTATTGCTGTTTAAGAAATCGTATATTTCATCTAAGACTGGATATGATTCTTCTTTAATATCAGCAGCATTTGCTTTGAAATACAGTTTTTCGACTTGTAAAATCTGTCCGACTTTGAATTCGGTGACTTCACTTAATTCCTGCGTTTCTGCAAGGGTTCCAACTTCCAATTCAGGTTCTATTGTAGGCAATGATTCTTCCGTTTCTTCCGGTTTCGGTTTTACTACTTCTTCAATGACAACGTCTTCAATTTTTGGCGGATCAATATTAATTTCTGCAGAAGCACGACAATTGTATTTGTCTATTGCAATCACCCTGTATTTGCCCTCGGGAAGTCCTATGATTGTTTGGGTTTTGGCTCCATTATCCCATTCATATTCGTAAGGTCCGGTTCCACCTGCCGCCTGTACACGCGCACGTCCGTCTCTCGCGCCTTTATGACTAATATTAACAATTTCATCCATATCAATGCGGAAAGGTGGTGGTTCAGGCATCTCAACACTTGCCCACTCTTGCTTGCCTCGTGCGTCCGTGACTGTGACTGTGTATGTACCCAAACCGACATTGCGAGGTTTTCTACCTTTGAGTTTGGGATTGCTCCAAGTATATTTGTAAGGTGGTGTACCACCTCTTACTTTGGCTTTTAATGAGCCGACACGCGCACCGGCACAAGGTATTTTGTTTTCGACTTCGCATTTGACAGATAGACCCGATTGGGCAGAAATCGTCGCGTACATCAATGTACACAATAGGAGAAGAAATAAGCTACGCATTATAATGTTATTTGATTTTGTAATTCTTAATTTTATTTTGAAATGCCACTGTACTGACGACTTTAGCCGTCAAGTGGCTCGGTACTTTCCCGCGACGGCTAAAGTCGTCGGTACGAGGCAGATTAAAAATTTGTCCTGCACCCCTTAATTCATAAAGGTACATTTTGCTATGCAAAATGTGTACCTATATTGACACGAATATACGACTTTAGGATATACGTGTCATACACGGACAAAGTTACAAAAAAAAGACGGGCTATCTTACTTTCGTAAAATAGCCCGCTTTGTTTAGCCTTTTAAAAAAAATAATAACAGAAAAAACTGATTAATTAGGGTAAATGAAATTACTAATCGTGTTTTGTTTAATGATACTTTAAACGGCGTAAGGTGAAGGTGAGTTATAAGTGTTTATTGTGGTTTCGTGACAGGGCTTTTTGACGGCAAACGATGGACGGCGGACGATAGGTTAGAATTTTATGAAGTGATTTTTTTTGTCTTCTAATAGTTCTAATTGAGTATTTAAATAATGGTTGGAAAGAATACGGAAGGTATTGACAGGTGAGATGTCGGAGTAAAAATTACTGTAATCTTCATCGGGCAAATAAACGGCGTAGAGAATGGAAAAATGTTCTTCAGAATCAAGAGAACCTATCCGCGAGCCGTGATCGCCTTGTATGATAATTATAGGCGGTTTTGCGGTGTTTATCAGGATATTATCTATAATATTTATCAATATGCTTTCAGTGCATTGAAGTTGTTCTATATACAATTCCATATCAGGTTTGTCTTGGTTGCCATTGGGATTGAGTTCACATTTTTCATTATAATAATACGGACCATGCGGTAAAAAAATATGACTATATACGAATCGCGGTCGCGCTTCGCTTGGCGACGCGATGATGTTTTCTAATTCGTTGATTACCTGCTCGTTAAACTCATAGCTCTTAGGTTCTGTCATGTCGAGTGCGACTCTTCCTGGTAAGGTCATTTCTGCCATATATCGCCAAGTTTCGGCAGCATCAGGGATTCGAAAGACGTGATAACTCCTCTTTTGCTCTGCCATATCGAAGGGCGATAAATTGTGCCATTCGTAACCCGCTTGCGTGAAAGATTTGACCGTTTTGCTATGTTCAATGCCTTTTCGATAGACTGCCATCGTCATGAGTTTCTGTTTGGTGGTTTTCGTATAATTGGGGATGTAATTCATGTCGAATGTAGAGAGCATACATTGTGGCGTGAAGTCATAATTGCTGTGTGCGTCGCCTGCCACGTAAAAGTTTTTTTCATTTAAATAATTCAATAATTCTGCGCTGTCGTAGTTCCAATATTTTTTCAAACTTTTGGGTGAAGTATAACCGTCCATTAAAATATAATAGACATCAGGCAGAGGTTTTTTTATTAGATTTGAATGGGAAACAGGCGAACTATTGTATTGGTTATCAATGCTTTGATACCAGTTTTTGTCTTGACGATAACGTTGAGATAGGTTAAATATTTCAAATATTATTAAAATAAAAAAAAGCGTATTGAGGTAAGTATTGAGCGTAGCGAAATGTTTTTTACTTTTTAAAAAAAATATAAAAATAGTGACAATTAAGACTATAAAAACAGGCATTAAATGGCGATGACGGAAGGTACTTTGTATCACATTATAAACCGGAGAATAAAATAAAAGCAAGAGCATCGAAAGCGTCCAAGCCACACCTGCCCGTGCCGGATGTTTGATAAATAAGCGATAAGTTGCGTATCCAATACCCGCTACTGCCAAGCCTCCCAACCATGCGATGATACCTTTTGGAATGTCGAAAAAATAAGAGGTTTGCACCCAACAATACAATACAAAAAATGTAATGAGGAGAAAGGGATGTAGTACGCGCGTAGTGAAAGATTTAATCATACCTTCTCCTCCAACTGCGGTTGATGAACCGATGTCTGAATGACTTGCTCGTAATAACGTTCATATTGTGGCAGTATGTTACTGAGGTCAAATGTTTGGGCTTGCGCGAGGGCATTGGCTCTAAAAGTTTGGTGAAGTTCCTCATCTTTTAGGAGTCGAATGGCATTTGCTGCCATGTCTTCCACGTCACCAACGGGACTCAAAAAACCCGTTTTGCCGTGTATATTGACCTCTGGTAGTCCGCCTACATCAGATGAGATGATGGGTACTTCGCAAGCCATCGCTTCGAGTGCTGATAGACCAAAACTTTCGCTTTCGGAGGGTATGATAAACAGGTCGGCAATAGCGAGCAGTTCTTCTACTGCTTGTTGCTTGCCCAAGAATCGAATCTCGTGGCAAAGTCCAATATCTCGGCAAGTGCGTTCTACATTCTGACGTTCGGGACCGTCACCGATGAGGAGCAGTTTGCAGGGCATTTTTTTATAAACCTTTTCAAAAATACGCACGACATCTTCTACGCGCTTGACCTTACGGAAATTGGAGACATGGACGAGGATTTTTTCATCATTCGGTGCGATTGCTTTTTTGAAATGGTCTTTATTTGTTCTACGAAAACGACTGAAATCAATGAAATTGTGAATGACCTCAATGTCTGTTTTAATGTCAAAAAAATCAAGCGTATCCTTTTTGAGCGATGCTGATACGGCAGTCACACCATCCGACTTGTTGATAGAAAAAGAAACAACGGGTGCGTAAGAGGCGTTTTTACCAACAAGTGTAATATCTGTCCCGTGTAGCGTGGTTATCACTGGAATATATATACCTTGTTCTAACAATATTTTCTTTGCCATATACGCTACGGCTGCGTGTGGTATGGCGTAGTGTACGTGTAAAATATCAAGTTTTTCGTAGGAGACTACATCGACCATTTTGCTGGCAAGTGCCGTCTCGTAGGGCGCGTATTCAAATAACGGATAATCAGGCAGATTGACCTCGTGGTAATATACATTTTCGGTAAAATCAGTCAATCGCGCAGGCTGATTGTAAGTGATAAAATGTACGCTATGTCCTCTTTGTGCCAAGCCTTTACCAAGTTCGGTAGCGACTACACCACTACCACCGTAGGTCGGATAACACACAATTCCTATTTTCATATCACTTTTTATGTAAATTCTTAATGAATGAATGAATGAATTTTGAATGAATGAATTTTGAATGAATGAATCACCTTACTACTAAGTAACGAGTAAATATTTTCTAAAAATCACAAGATTAAAATCTCCTGATTCATTCATTCTTTCATTCAAAATTCATTCATTGAGAATTTCCTTTTTATTTTTGAAATAATTATACAATAAATGTAAAAGAATTTTGGCAGAAAAAGGTTGTGACAAGGCATAAAAAAAACGCTCGGCAAATGCCGAGCGTTTGTTGTACTTACCGGGACGATTGATTTTTTCATAGTTCAATTACACAATTATCACAATGCCCGGTTAGGGAAGGACGAGACGTAAAAAAAATAGAGAATAATGGTTTGATACTTTAGTTCGTCGTTGTTCGAACCTTACATGGTCTGGGACGGTTTATATTACACGGTTTATCTAAAAATTCATAATGGTAAAATATGTCTCGTCTCTATGGTTATCAACATCTTTAATTCATTTTTTTTCTTTGGAGAGTGAACCAATGATCCGAAGACCATTGGATTCAATCTATTCATCATTTTTCAACATTTCTTTTCTTTTTGAGAGAATCAGCACCGGTAAACAAAAGAACTTTACTTCGTTCATCATTCTTTCTGAAAAAATCCCACTTTACAGTTTTAACATTCGGAGAGAAGTCTGTAAAGCAATCATTAGCTCATTCGTTCATCGGTGCTTTGATTCATGTGGGTCTTAGCCTTTTATGCCTGTATCTTTCATCCAATTACTTAACAATCAGTTTCTTAACAAAAGCTTTCTCTCCAACATTAATCTTAGCAAAATAGACCCCTTTGGTATATTTTTCTGTATCAATTCGATACATGGTATTTGCAATTTTTCCTGCATCGTACTGCATCAACTCTCGCCCAACTATATCTATAATTTGGATATTCACCTCTTGTGCCGTCTCCAAATCAAGACTCAATATGGCATATTCCGTTGTCGGGTTTGGGAATATTTTAAGTTCGTTTAATCCTTCAATTTCTTCATTTGCAACACTCGTCATTTCTGCGATTTCGTAACATTGTGTCACCGTACAATCGTAAGCATCCATCACCGTGAGACAATAAGTTCCCGCAGATACGTTATGGATATTTTGAGATATAGCTCCATTGTCCCAATAAAATTGGTAAGGAGGCAAACCGCCGTTCAAATCGACTTCAATGCTACCGGTGCTTTGACCGGGCGCAATTCCTGTAATGGTTTCGTATAATACGATAGCATTTGGTTCATTTACGGTGACAAGGGGGGAATTCCATGTACAGCCGTTTGCATCAGTTACTGTGAATTGATAGTCACCTGTCGGCAAATTGGTCGGATCTTCTTCCGTATAGCCATGTGACCAATCATATTCGTAAGGGGCAGTGCCACCATACACCGTAAGCTCAATAGCTCCATTGTCCGCATCGGCGCAAGTGACGCTTTGCACAAAATTGAGCGCGACACTCATCACATCAGGAAAACCTACCATAATGCTGGTAGCAGATACCGATGTTCCGGCAGCATCTGTCACGGTTACGTTATAATTGCCGGGCGACAGATTGTAAATATCTTCAACAATCGCTTGGTTAGACCATTGATAGGTCATCGGCGATGTACCACCGCTAATGCTTATCTCAATGGCTCCATCTTCCGAGCCAAAACAACTCACAGGTTGCACTTGCTCCACTGTAATCGACATTTCGGGCGCAGTCGGAATGTCCGACAATGAATGTGCAGATAATTCAAAGAACATCATACTCAATAGTAGTAGGATATAGACTTTCATGGTTACAACGATTTCTTACTTTAAATACAAGGCATAGGAAGATTCAACTTTCCAACTTGTTGCTTAAAAAGCAATTTAACGATTTATGATTTCTTTCAACATAAACACTTATGGACGTGCCTATGCGAAAACCTTACGGTCTTTTGAGTTGGATTTATAGTTTGCCTTGTTGTTCCCGTCTCGGATTGAGAAATATAGTGGTGGGTTTTGTTGAATAGTGGTATGTCACTTTTGCCGAATGACAGTACAAACATAGATACTTTTTCGTTACAACGCAAGGGTAGCCCCTTTCAAAAAATATAAAATAAGTATCAAACACCCCTAACAAAATAGAATTATTTTGTTAGTAAAAAATATTTTATTAAATTTTTATTTAAATTTTAAAACACTGGCAAATAGATAATTAAAATAAAAAAAGTTATTATAAAAAACATTCCTCCTCGCTCTTTTTCATGTCAATACCCTTGTCAATATTTTAATTTAATCTCTGTGACAGCTTTTTCGGTGTTGATTATCATTTAAATGAAGTGAGCCGTACATTTTTCATTTTAATAACGTGATGTATCAATGAAATATGTATAAAAAAATATAACTGACGATTTTTGGCGTATTTTGCCCCCATTTAAATGAAAAATGTTTGTCATGATGATGTTCCTTCATAGAGTTTTGCGTTTTTTTTATGTCAATTAAAGATAACTTGTACCCGTTTTTTCTAAAATAAATCCTCTATTCTATCTTTTTCAATCGCTTTTACAGCAATCGTACACAACATTTGGGCAGCATAATTGAGTTGAGCAAACCGTTCGTCAGTCGTATAACCTTTGTGATAACGATAATAAATCTGTTGAGCAATCACCGCCAATTTGAATAAACCATAGACATAATAAAAGGTCAAATGCCGGATGTCTCTACCGCTTTTTTGGGCGTACATTTCTACGATTTCGCTGCGTTTGGGATTGCCCGGAAAGATAGTCGGCGAAGGCAGGTTTTTGCTCAATAGCTCTCCGTCCGAAGGTCTTGTCCAATACGCCAAAGTACTACCCAAATCCATCAAAGGGTCGCCAAGTGTACACATTTCCCAATCCAATACAGCGCGTATTTCTGACCACGAATCATCTTTGAAAGCGACATTATCGTATTTGAAATCATTGTGAATCAGGCTGTGCGCGTATTCGCGGGGTTGATTGGCTTCCATCCATGCCATGACTTGTGTGGCTTCCGGTACATCGTCCGTAGCTGCTTTTAGGTATTGTTTTGCCCAATTGGTCACTTGACGTTCTACGTAGCCTTCGGGTCTGCCCAAATCTGCCAAGCCAACTGACTGATAATCAACTTGATGTAACTGCACAAAAGTATCCAACCATTCATTGGCAATCTTCGAAAAACCATCAGCAGAAATCGCTCTTTTCTTGGCTTCTTTCACCGTCAAAATAATACCATTTACCTTTTCCATCACATAAAATGACGCGCCGATAATGTCTTTATCTTCGGTATAAATGTATGCTTTCGGTGATTTTGGAAAGCCTTTATACAAACGCGACAAAATCTTGTATTCGCGTCCCATGTCATGCCCACGCTTGACCGCGCCCACAGGCGGACGACGCAAAACATATTCCTTCCCCTCAATCTCCAAAAGATAAGTCAAATTAGAAAAACCAGTAGAAAATTGGCTGACGTTTAATTCAGCATTTATATCTTCAATTAATTCATTTTCAAGAAGGTATTGCTTTAATGGAATTTCCTGTAATTCTTCTCCTTTTCTAACTTGTTGGCTCATAGTGAAAGTGGTTTTAGGTTCTTGATTTAGTTGAACTATGTCACGCTACGCCTTAAGAGGCTAAACAAAATTTCGTACTGACTGCTTTAGCTGTCAAGTGTATAGACTTTTTATTTTTATTAAATTCAAAATCAAACACTTACAAATATTATTATAATTTACTTGACAGCTAAAGCAGTCAGTACTGTTGCGTTCAGCCTAAAACGCCCCACCATTCGCATGTAGCAAATGTCCATTAATAAATCCGGCTTCTTTGGATGCCAAAAACATATAGGCATAAGCCATATCTTCGGGTGTGCCGATTCGCTTGACCGGAATCTGCATGATGCCGAAATCTATCGCAGCTTGTGGCATCGAATCTGTCATATCGGTTTTAATAAAACCCGGTGCTATGGCATTGGCAGTGATGCCGTATTTGCCGACCTCTTTCGCAAGTGCTTTTGTGAATCCGATGATTGCGGCTTTCGTGGCTGCATAATTGGTTTGTCCAAATGCACCGAGAACACCATTAATGGAAGAAGCCGATACGATACGACCATAACCCGCTTCGCGCATGTACGGAAGTACAGCTTTGGTGGTATTATAGGTGCCGTTGAGGTTGACATTGATGACACTATCCCACTCGTCGTCGGTCATTTTTGCAAAGGAGCGGTCACGAATAATACCCGCATTATTGATGAGAATATCGATTTTTCCATGTTGTGTATGGGCTTCTTCGGCAGCTTTTTTGACATCTTTACGGTTGGTGATGTCTGTTTTTCTAAATGATATTTTTTCACCTTGTGCAGCGATACTATCCGCAGTCAGTTGTCCTTCGTCGATAATATCCCACGAAATTACGGTAGCTCCATGTTTGCAAAATACTTCGCAGATACCTTTGCCAATGCCTTTCGCTCCACCGGTGACGATGGCGACTTGTCCTTCTAATCTGTTCATAGTGTGTTGTATAAAATAAAACCCCAAAAGCAACGTCTTGCTGAACTTGTTTCAGCATCTCCCGGACATTGGAAACCGATTTTAAACAAAAGTTGCTGCTTAGAATCGTGCCTTGCCATTCAGAAGATTCTGAAATAAATTGAGAAAGACGTTGCTTTTTGAAATTTTATTTTTTGTAAAAAAACATATTCCAAAATAACTACAAAGTCCAATTTACATTTGCGAATAAAACTGCTGTAATCGCGGACTTGTTTCTTTACTTTTAATTTGGTTTAAGGTATCGTTTAGTCCGTCAATGACACCTTGCAATGCTGCTTTTTCTGAGTCCTTGACTTTTTCCAGACCTGCTTCAAGGTATTTGCGATAATTGAAAATAGACCTTGTGGAAACCAATCTGCGCCATTGCCATTGGTCCATATCGGTGGAGACAGTGGCGAGTTTTTCGACAGACTTTTGCACGGTAGCAGGGTCAGCTTGTGTCAATAAGGCATCGTAACTTTCCATTAATCCGAATATAGAAAAATCGCTAACTTCGGTTAATTTTCCTTCGAAGAAAGGTAGGTATTTTACGTCATTTGTTTCGGCGTACATCGCACCTACCGCATTGATAATACTTGAGTTACTCTCGCTTTCCAGTTTTTTTGCATAATCAAGTGCTTGTGTCTGGTCTAATTTTGAAAGAGCATCCAAACCTGCACCAACACAGCGATAAGGTCGCTCATTGTCAATGGCGTTTTTGGCGATAGCCACATATTGTGCATCGCCCGTTTCGCCGAGCTTGGTGAGGGCAGTGGCGCGTACTTGCGAACGCTTATCTTCACGTGCAAGTTTGGCAATTGTAGTGGCATCATCCGCAGGATTGCAGGCATTGAGGGCGAAGTTGCGGAGTGTCCAGTAGTTATCATTCAGTGCGTCTTTCATGACCTTTTTGGCAGCATCACCTTCGCTTTCAGAGAGTGCTTCGAGTGCTTCGCGCCTATCCATAAATCCGCCGACATAATATTGGTGAATGTACTCGCTTTCGGTTTTTGTGAGTTCTTTTTTCTCACATAATAACATTTTTTCTGCATCAATATTGACCAAGTGCGGTTTGCCCGAAACGGGGAAGGTAAAGGTCTGTTTGCGTTGGTCTAAAACAATATCGTGACGAGTAGGTTTTTGGTCGTATTTACCAACTGATTGCGGTGTATTCGTATAAATGTCAATCGCCATCGGAAGGCGATAAACGGCAGCATTATCTTCTGCACTTTGGGTCTGTTCTATGGTGACGGTAACTTCGTTGCGGAGTTCGCTGTATTCATGGCTGAATTCGAGATTGGGATGTCCGGCTTCAAAAAACCACTGGTCAAAAAACCAGTTCAAATCTTCTCCCGTCACATCTTCGTAAGCAAGACGTAACTCGTGTGCCTCTACATCTGAATACTCGTTTTGGGTCAAATAACGATTCAATCCGGCAAAAAAAGCGTCGTCGCCAACATAGTTGCGAAGCATGTGCAAGATAGCACCGCCCTTATTGTAAGAGTGTGCATCAAACATGTCTTCTTTGTCTTCAAATCCAAAAAATATGAGTGGATGTTTGAACATTCGCGCCTGATTCATGTAGCCACGAGCCTCATTGCGACGGTGATTTTCTGCTTCTTCTTTTCCGTATTTATGCTCCAACCAAAGGTATTCGCCATAATTGGCAAATGACTCATTGAGTGCGAGATTAGCCCAGCTTTCGCAAGTCACCAAATCACCAAACCAATGATGAATTAACTCATGTGCAACGATTCTTTCATTATGATTATCAATGAGTTCGCGTTCATTTTTTTGAATTTGCTCATAAAAAATAACGCCTGTTGTATTCTCCATTGCACCGGCTACGAAATCACGAACAATAACCTGAGAGTATTTTTGCCAAGGATATTTTACCCCCGTAATGTCCGAGAAAAAAGTAAGCATTTCTTTTGTATTGGAATAAATATCAGCAGCGACATCTTTGTAAGGAGCTTCGACCCAATATTCCATGGGCATCCCATTCCACGAGTCTTTTTCAATAGCAAATTCGCCTACCGTCAACATAAAAAGGTATGGCGCGTGTGGTTTGTCCATGACCCAATAATCCGTTCTTGTGCCGTCCGAATTTTTATTGGAAGATTTGAGTAAGCCATTGGAAAGGGTCTTAAAGCGGTCTTGAACGGTCAGACGCATTTCTTGTGTACATCGCTCATTAGGTTTGTCGATGGTCGGAAACCAACAGGAATTGTATTCGGTTTCACCTTGCGTCCATATTTGCATGGGTTTGTCGGGGTCTTCGTTGAGTGGATTGATAAAGTACAGACCTTTTTCGTCGTTGACAGCTTCGGCGGGTAGGTTTTCTTTCAGTTCATTGGGCTTGGCAGTGTAGTCGATGAAGATGGTGTATTCTTCATTCGGCTGATAGGTGCGTCCGAGATTGATACTGAGATGGAGGTTGTTGTAATCGTATTTGAGGTCGCGTTTTTGTCCGCCTGTTACAATGGCAACTTGATGAATGTCAAAGCCTTTTGCATCCAAAACTAATTTATCCATAGGATAAAAATAGGGTTTGAATTTGAGACTGGCTTGTCCAAGTACGTGTTGTTTTGTCCAGTCAAATTTGAGGTCAAGACTGGTGTGGAGGAGGTCGTTTTTGCGGTGATAAGTGGTTTGGTAATCAGGGCGTTGGTATTTTTCCTCATCTGTAACAACAGGTGCGGAAATGGTCATCGTATCCAATTGGCGGAATTCGGTATCAGCTACGATAATATCAGCAACCTTTTTGTTTCCGGCGCATCCGGCAATGAATAGGCTGATTATAGCAAAGAAAAATATGCGATTCATAGTTTAGTCAATAGTCGGTAGTCCATAGGCTACCGAGAGGGTGATAAATTAATAATGTACAAAGGTAAGGTTTTACGGGCGTTTTATTAGAACGTTTTGTGCGGAGGGCTTGGTATGTGGGGTGAGTAAGAGAGTGATTAGTTTTTGTCGCTTAATCTTGATTTGATATACGGCGCAAAGGTCAAGACCAAAACCACCATTATTGTCAGCCACCCCAATGTAAGTGCGACCCAACTACTTCCTGATATTGTGAGGTCATTGATAATGATGAGCAAAAAGCAACTAAAACAAAAACCAAAGATAGTCATAAGACTATTGAGCGTATTGCGTCCTTTAAGTTGCTTCTTTTCCATCTCGCGTCGATGTATTCTTTCATCTTCTATCAGATTGAATACACGCTCTGCGCCATTAGGCATAAGTTGGTCGTACTGTTCTAATTGTAATGGTGCGGGGAGTTTTTCCTGTTCAAATAATTCGTAAACTTCTTGTTCGGCTTGGTCGAAATTGAGTTGTTCTAATTCATCCGAATATAGAGATTCGTTAGTTTGTTGTTTTTTCATAAAAATCTGATTTATACATAAAATAAACTTCTATAAAGATAGATTTTTACATGCGTTTTATTGAAATGTTTTAGACGAATGAATTGGTATGTTCGATAAGTGTAGGGTAGGGCATTTATCACGGGTGCAGGACAAATTTTTAATTTTATTTTGAAATACCACTTTACTGACGACTTTACAGGTTGACCGCAAACTCTGTACTGACGACTTTAACCGTCAAGTGAATTTTATTTTAATTTTTAAATAAATAAAATTCAATTACTTATAAATATTTTTTCATGCCCTGCGACGGCTAAAGTCGTCGGTACGGTATTCGCGGTCAGCCTGTAAAGTCGTCGGTACGAGGCAGATTAAAAATTTGTCCTACGCCCTTTATCACTCACATTTTACTTTGATATATTAAGTAGAAATTAAGACTAAAATAACCACCATCGGCTATCTCAATTCATGGTACAAGTTTTCTAAAAACGTACTTTTTAATATTGAAAGAAGTCTTAGGCGAAGTTATAAAGAAGATAGTATTTCTCAAAATCAATAAAATGTCATTTATATATTGAAAAGTAACTTTATATTTATATATTTGTGGTGTTAAGTACACTGTTTCACAAATTTATTTACTTTTTTGAGTATTTCTTTTAAAATGACTCTTCACCAAAAAATCCTTAAATACAGTGAGTATTCGCGTCATTTTTGATTCGATTCATTTCAAAATAAACGTCAAAAAATGTAAATAAATTTATAAAACAGTGTATTAAGGAACGCGAAAAAAATAACTTTACCATCTTGACAGGATATTTTACCCTCATTTTGCACTTTGATCCCGATAGTTATCGGGAGAAAATATCAACATTTATGCGAGTTCCAAAGCCCAAACTGAGAACAAACTCTCTTCGTCAAGAAAGCAAATTTATTTATATTCGCGTTCCTAATAACTTTAATTCTAAAGATTATTTTTCGTAAATAATTATTTTTCAACTCAATAATCACTTATCTATGAAACATTTAATGAAATTTTTTTTAATGTCATTTATACTTACTTTAAGTGTACAAGGATTTTCCGCAGTCAGTGTAGCACCTCCTAAAGTACAAGAAAAAATTAAGGTGACTGACCAACTCACAGAGAACGATATACTTAATCTCAGTTCAAAAGAAATTGAGCAAAAAATCGGTAAAAAACTGAAATTCAAAGAGAAAGTTGCTCTCAAGATCGCTAAGAAAAACATCAAACGTGTCAAAGCCGGTAAAAAACCATTCGATGGTATTGGTTTTATTCTTGGTTTATTCCTTGGTTTGATTGGTGTATTAGTTGCTTATTTAGTTCTTGAAGAAGAACGTCCGGGAGCGGGCCGTTCCTCTTTATTTGGTCTTTTGACAGCAGTTGGTATTGTCATACTACTAACAGTTATACTGGCTGCCGGAGCTGCTGCTGCTGGCTAATATCGAAAAAAATGATTTTGGAGGTCGCTTCACTAATTGAGTGAAGCGACTTTTTATTTGCCCAACATGCAAACACTTCTATTTGACTACGAAGCTCTATGCTATGCCAAATCTTCAACGTAGTTTCGCACAAGTGAAACGCAATGACGGTGCATAGAGAAACAAAACATCTCCTCGTTTGGGGAGAACCTATCAGAGGGGGGGTCTATCTTATCCTACTCGATTTATAATTTATGTTGCCTTACTTCCGTCCCCAAGTCGTTCCTTCTTTGCCGTCTTTGAGTTGGAGTTCAAGTTCATTCAATTTATCACGAATAAGGTCGGAGGTTGTCCAATCTTTGGTGGTGCGTGCATTTTGGCGAATATCAATGATGAGTTGCATCAGACCGTCAAGCGTATTATTATCATCGGCGGTTTCTTCTGCTTTCAGACCGAGAATATCCTCAATGCAGTCTTTAAATACTTTTCTCATACGCTCCATTGTGGCTTTGCTCACTCCGGCGTATTCCTCGCGTTTATCATTGTAACTATTAACGACCGTGACGAGTTCAAACAAGCACGCGAGTGCTTTCGGAGTATTAAAATCATCGTTCAATTCTGTAAAAATCGCATCCATAGTATCATTTACTTGCTTGTTGGCATCCGTCAAATTTGTGGCATCGCGAAGTTCCATTTTTTGCAGAATATCGTGTGCTTCCATGAGGCGTTTGTAGCCTTTTTCTGCTGCTTTAAGTGCTTCATTACTAAGGTCTAAGGGGCTGCTGTAATGCGCCTGCAACATAAAAAAGCGTATCGTCATCGGGCTATAACCTTGGTCAAGCAATGCGTGGTCGCCACTGATTAATTCTCTTGGCAAAATGGAATTTCCGAGCGATTTACTCATTTTTTGCCCATTCATCGTGAGCATATTGGTGTGCATCCAATAACGGACGGGATCTGAGCCGTCTGCGCCAATAGATTGAGCGATTTCACATTCGTGATGCGGAAATTTTAAATCCATACCGCCACCGTGAATGTCAAATTTTTGTCCCAAATACTTCGTACTCATCACCGAACATTCAAGGTGCCAACCGGGAACACCCTCGCCCCAAGGCGAGTTCCAACGCATTGGGTACGTATCATCTGTAAATTTCCAAATCGCAAAATCGCGGACATCATGTTTTTCGTCTTGCGCGTCGAGTTCTCGGTAGCCTTCTTGTTGCTCTTCTATGTTTTGACCACTCAATTTACCGTACTCATGTGCCTGTGCAAATTTGGGTATATCAAAATAGACCGAGCCATTTTTTTCGTAAGCAAAACCATTTTTCAGGATGCGTTCTACCATTTCAATTTGCTCAATGATATGCCCCGAAGCAGTCGGTTCTATATCCGGTGGCAACATATTGAAAATGTGTGTCACTTCATGAAAATCAAGCGTGTATTTCTGTACGATTTCCATGGGTTCGAGGTTTTCTTTCTTCGCCTGTTCGCCGATTCTATCCACTTCATCTCCTTCTGAATTGGCGATATGCCCTACATCCGTAATGTTACGTACATAGCGCACCTTGTATCCCAAATACCTCAAATAACGATTGACAATATCAAAACTCAAAAAAGTACGTGCATTCCCCAAATGTGGTGGACTATAGACCGTAGGACCACAGACATACAAACCCACAAAAGGTGGATTGAGCGGTTCAAACTTCTCTTTTTTTCGTGTAATCGTATTATGTATGTATAGGTCTTGATTTTCCATTTGGCAAAAATACAACTATATCAGGAGACTCACAACAAATAACTTACCCAAACTCCTTGTTCTTTTTCCTTTATACTTCACCAAATTCTCCTTAATCCCGATAGCTATCGGGAGAAAATGTAGCGTTTATTATCTTTTCATCCTTAAGTGGAATGTAAAGGGGATAAGATTGAAAATTACGGAAAGTCACCATCTCGTTTATTAGGTGTTTTAATACGAAAAGTGATTTTTGATAGGTGAAATGAGAAAGTGTGTGTAATTATTTTTTATAAAAAATTAATTATCAATGAAATAAAAATTATTATTTTATTGAATGTTTTTATTTGTTTAAATGTAGCGAAGCTATATAAATCGACTATCCGCCTAAGTTTGCCTGTAGTAACGGCTGCCTTTAGCTGCCGAAAAGGTTTGCAAAACCTTTAACTCACGTACTTCGCGCTAACGTGAATGCTCTCTTACGGTCGTCGGCAGCTAAAGGCAGCCGTTACAAGCAAACTTAAACGAGTACATAAATCACATCAGCCCTTCATCTGCAAAGCTATAAAATCCTGCTTCGGAGATAATCAAATGGTCTAAGACGGCGATATCAATGACTTGACCTGCTTGTTTCAATTTCTTGGTCAAATCAATATCGGCTTGACTCGGTTGCAGATTGCCTGACGGGTGATTGTGACAAAGAATAACGGAACATGCCAGCGTATCCAAAGCACGTTTGAAAATAATCCGCGCATCGACGACTGTACCCGATACACCTCCCATACTTACCCGTTCACGACTAATGATTCGATTGGCGCGATTGAGCATCAGCACCCAAAATTCTTCATGTGGCAAATCAGCAATGATTGGCGCAATCGCATTATACCCATCACGACTGGAGCGCACCTGCGGACGGTCTTTGATGTCGCTGAGTTGTCTGCGTCTGCCGAGTTCTAAGGCGGCGATTATGGTGAGGGCTTTCGTTTCGCCGAGTCCTTTGTGTTTGGTCAGTGCAGAGAGTGGTTGTCTGCCGAGTTCGTTGAGGTTGTTGTCACAAGCATGTAAGACGCGCTTCGCCAAACCGACCGCCGTTTCTTCTCGCGAACCGGAGCGTAGCAAAATTGCCAGCAATTCTGCATCACTCAGACTTTGTGCCCCCTTATTGAGGAGTTTTTCTCTGGGGCGGTCTTCTTCTGCCCATGATTTGATATTGAGTTTTGCGACTTCGTACATATCGTTGCGGTTTGAGAAAATGGATAGTTTTGTAGGCTTAAATATATGGAATAAAATTTAAATTGTAAAATTTTTCTTTCAAATGTAAAGCGATTTTGTAAATCGCCTCGCTAATATTCACCTCGTGTGACGATTTACAAAATCGTTTTACATTTATCATAAAATGCCATTTTGTCATTTATTTTTAATTAAATTGCCAAAATGGCATGTATTTTTTGCTTTTTTTCTGTAAAAATGGCTTCAAAAACCTGTTGGCACTCCAATTGATAAATGAGAGGTGTAAGTGATTAAATAATTTTATACTCAATTCGGATGAGATTTGAACTTTATGACGGTAGCTTTTGCACTTATACTTCCTCAAAAAATATCACCATAAAGTTATTATGCAGAGATTTTTTGAGTCGTCTAAGCATAAAATCCCTCACGCCAAAAAGCCCAAATCCCACCCGAATTGAGTATAGAAGAATTTTCATTATCACAATATTTTAAATAACATTCAAAACAATTTATAATTATGAAACAAGTAACAGTAAGTCCATTTGTAAAAAGACAGCCCTCACGCAATTTATTTGAAGACTTTTTTGCCGGTATCAATGAAGTCATCGGTAATGATTTCGTCGATAGCCGACCAACGGTCAACGTCGTCGAAAACGAAGATACTTATAGCCTTAAATTGGCAGCACCGGGTTTGGAAAAGAAAGATTTTGAACTCAATATTGATAAGAATCTACTCACGATTTCGGTAGAAAAAGAAATCGAAACTACTGAGGGCGAACGATACACACGAAGAGAATTTAGTTATAATAAATTCATACGCTCGTTCCGACTCCCCAAAACGGTTAAGACAGAAGACATTTCTGCGGCATACAAAAACGGTATTTTGACCGTGACTTTACCGAAGAAAGAAGAGGCAAAAGAATTGCCCCCACGCAAAGTAAAAATTTCATAATAGATTGACTATTTTTTCACACAATAGCTAACCAATCGTAGGGCGGCATGAGTACATGATGGATGCCGCCCACTTTTTACGCCAAAAACAGAGAAGCATAGTTTTTCATAGTTAAGGGATGAAAAAACAATAAACATTACATCCTGACTTGTTCTTTTTCCTTTATACTTCACCAAATTCTCCTTAAATAATCCGTATTCGCGTCAAATTTGGCTCGTATAAAGAAAAAGTAACGGCGTGAAGATGTAGCGTTTATTATCTTTTCATCCCTAAGTTTATAGGGTTAATAAGAAAAGTCGCCTCACACTTGTGAGGTGGCTTTTTTGTTATTGGTATGCAGGTATCAAGTATCAGGTATCAGGTATCAAGTATTCGGTATCAAGTATTCGGTATTAGGTATCAAGTATTCGGTATTCGGATTACAAATAATATCGCATAATTAGAAAGACAATCGCTCCAAAAGTATAACCGCCGAGTACATCTGTCAGGAAATGTTTTTTTAAAAAAATACGAGAGTAACCCACCACAAAAATCACTGCTACAAACAGCAATCTAAACCAAACATCCGGCGCAAGATATGCCAGCGTCAGATAAACCACCGCAATACGCGAGGAATGTAAACTCGGAAAACTGCCCGCATCTATTTTTTCGAGGGCGTTGGTATATTTTTGTCCGTCGGGGCGTGGTTTGTGAAAAAACAACTTGATTAATGAACCTAATATTTCATTGGCAGCAAGCGCGAGAAGCAGTATTTTGAATTCGGTAGTCCAACGCAAAAAACAAAACGGTACGAGCAACAACACAATCGGATTTGCCAATGAAGTCAGGTCGCGCATCCACTCACCAAATTTATATTTTTTAAAGTCATTCATCACCTACAAACTTACAATTTTTGATAGAATGTGGGCTAATATCCGTGTTTTTTTGAATAAAAAGCATGAAATATATTATTTTTTTTGAAGGTTTAATAATTATATAATTAATATTAATTCAATCAAATATTTGATAATCAATTTTTAACAAAAATTATAATATTACATATTTTGATTTAAAGGATTGATTTTTATCAAAGTAAGTTAAAAAATAGTACCGTAGCTATGGCTATGCAACGATTTTTTGAATTCTTTAGAAGGCTTCACTGAAAAAAGGAATTTTTTTTATTAAATTAAAATATTAAATTTTTGTATTAGTTTGAATTTAAATAATATACAAAATTTAATTTTCACAAATTGCAATAAAAAAATCCTTATTTCAGTGAAGCCTTAGAAGAAAAAATTACAGCGCATTATAGCACAATTTATTAAATCGTTTTTACAAAGAACGATGCAAATATCAAGTATATTCGAAAGCAATATCGGATATGCTTTTTTTATTGTGTGACGAGTTTCCAGTTATTTTTGAAAAATACGAAACCTGAATAAACGGTCAATGATAAGGTAAGCGCAAGCAAGGCATACATGATGTAAGTGAAGGAGATATGATAGTATTTCGGGAAATATCTCTGGCACATAAAAAGGAGATAAATGTAACCGATAACGCCCATTTGAAGGACGGTTTTGAGTTTCCCGCTTTTGACCGCAGCAACGACTTTGCCTCGTTCCAAAAATATAAAGCGATAAGCGGTAATCACCAATTCTCGAATCACAATCGGCAATATCCACCAGAAAGAATACATGCTCAAATAAGCAAATATCGAAAGACTCAACAGGACATAGACTTTGTCGGCAATTGGGTCGAGGATTTTACCGAGTTTGGTGACTTCGTTGTATTTGCGTGCCAACCAGCCGTCGAGCCAGTCCGTTGAGACAGCCATAGCTCCCATGACACCCGCCGCTACACGCACACCAAAACCACCATATACCATCATAATCGGCACTGCAAGCCCGACCAGTATTCGTACTGAGGTGATAAAATTTGGCAGATTGAAATTGGTCATATATAGTAACATTCGCACAGGGGGTAACGAAAAGCGTAATATAGCTATTTTTTTTGAGTATAATTATTCACTATTTACCTTTTTCGTTCCGTAGCGACTCCATCTATTCCATTAGCCCTTGCCCTCTTCCTCTTTATTGCTGCCGGGAAGTGTGCCTTCGGGCAGTTTTCTTCCCTTAAAAGGCTTTTTTTGCGTTTCTTCTTCAGTTGGCTCTTTTTCCTCTATTTCTTTTACATCCTTTTCCTGACTGTCTTCTTTTTCATTTCCCTTCTCTTCTTCATCCTTTTTTTCTACCTCTTTCTTTTCTTTTTTGGGTGGGTCAGTAATCGTCCCCATAAGGTAAAGATGGTGTTTTGCAGGATTGGCATCGGTCAATACCGTAACACTACTTTCCATCTTACCGAGTTTTCCATTGCTGTCAAAACGCACGCCTATTTCTCCGGTCGCACCGGGTTCGATTTGCATAAACGAGTATGTCGGGCGCGTACATCCGCACGAAGCCTCAGCATTGAGGATATTCACAGGTACATTGCTTACATTAGTATATTTAAAAACATGGTCTATCACTTTACCTTGTTCGATATATCCATAATTCAACATTTTATTTTCAAACCTAAGTACACCTGCTCGTTTTACGGGCGGTGGCGGTGGCGTAGTGGGCTTTGCGACAGGGAGCGATGTACTAACTACTTTCGAAGAAGGTTGTGCCGGGGGATTCACTTTTTTCGGCGGTGGCGGCGTTTTGGGAACTTGTTTAGTTTTTGCGATTTGCTTTGGTGGCTTGGCAGGAGGTGGCGTTACCGGCGGTTTAGGTTTCACTGGTTTCGCTACAAGCGTATCTTTTGTAGGTTGAGGGGTTTGTTCAACTAAATTAGAGGTCTTCGTCTTTTCTTGAGTTGGCGGAGGTATTGATTGACTGCCCGTCTCCGAATTGACACAGGAAACGAATATCAATACCGTAATAATCAGCAGAGTATGAGTAAAATATTGCATGAGTTATGTATTTTAGTAGGGTGCAAAGATATAATAAAATGATTGAATTGTGGAATAGCGAATTGTATGGACAGTAAGCATATTCTATGCCACACAATGTATTCAACGTAAGTCAATCAGAAATAGTTAGGTAGCAATAGTCATTTATCATTTTATCATTGAGCATTTACCATTGAATATTCGTTACTGTCAAATGCTCAACGATAAATGTTCCGTGTAATATTATATTCTTTTCATCAAATACAAAATACGTTCCGTGCCTTCGACTTTTTCACGCTTTTGAATGGTAAAATATTCAGCGAAAGCTGCCTCAAAACCTTCTTGAGTATAATCAGGGAAAATATCTTCTCGCGTAGCGAGTAAGGTACGAACACGCGGGTCAGTTTTTGGTACAAATTCGATAATTAATTGAGGAGTCAATTGAGTGAAAAAAATCGCCAATTTATATAGAGGAACATTATTGGAAATAGCAAGATGATGTATCAGTGCCAATGCCAGTATGAGGTCGGGTTTTTCACGCTGGAAAACGCTGTCTCGTTCTTCATTATTCCAGCCAATGGCAGGACTTGGATTGGTAAGGTCAAGCAAAAGAGGCAGTAGATTTTTTTCACCTTTTTCTCTGACAATCAAATAATTGTGTTCCACCGCAAGGTGGTCAATGTCAAAAGCAATCGTATAAGCTTTTTTCGCCGCAAGGCGACTAAATGTACCGTCATTCGCACCCAAATCCCACACTAATTTTGGATGTATATTTTTAATAAAATCGCTTACTAAAACTTGTTTTTTTTCTAAATAATCGGAACTCAATATCGTTTCTTCATAATATGCCCCCCACTCCGTTCTGTTGGTTTTTAATTGGAGTTTTTTGATGCCATTTTCGAGGCTGTCGATTAGACCTTGCATGGCTGCATGACTGATTTTTTTATTCGTTTTTGCAGCTTTATTTTCGGAATTGGCATGTCGTTTTTGACTGCTTGCATGTACGTGTATGTGCAGGAGTAAAGGTACACGAAAACGACTTTTAAATGGTAATAAACTACTCGCCAAATCCAGTGGAATACCGTCAATATAGTCTTGCATCATCGCTCCCATGCGCGGGTCGTGATACGCCATAAGCGCGATAGGCGCGAGGAAATGTCGGCAAAACTGCCCGTAAGCCACCCACGCGCTGCCTTCAGTATATTTTTCAAAAGAAAGTGTATCAATAAAAACGGCTTTGCCTTTGTGAAATTGGATATTATAAGCACTCGCGTCTTTGAGGCTCATGCCATGTTCGAGGGCTTTGCGTTGAATAGCGAGCGTGGTCAGTGCAGCGTCTTTATATTGACTAAATGACCATTCATAAGGATAGGAAATAAAAGGGATTTTTTCGGCTTGAAGGAGCTTGTATTGGTTAGTATTTTTCGTAGTATCAAAATCTACTTCGATATGTGGAATCAATAATTCGGCTTGTGTCAACGCAGGGTATAATGTTGACATTAATTTATCATAATCATCTCGATATGAATTATTTACAACACGGAAAATGTTATCTCCCTGTCGAAAAACAAAGCCACTTGGGTCTCGAAAAGAACTATTGAGCGGTTTCATCTTTGGTCAATTCTTCTTCGTTTTTCTTTTTTCCAAAAAGCCCTAAAACCCAATCGGTTACAGCGTTTTTTGCCATTTTAAAATAAAAAGCAAGTGCCAAAAATCCGGCTATCAAAGCCTGTACGATAAGGCTTCCCGTTCCGGGGTCAAGATATAATAAAATGAAGTCAATCATGTACGGTTATTTTTATAATGGCTACAAATATACGGTTTTTAATGCCACTTGTAAAAATTCCAAAAAACAAATTCCAAATCCTAACGAAATATCAAGTAAGACTGACCTCAATTGAAATTTGGAATTTGTTTTTTGGAATTTCAACAAGTTATTTCAACATGTTTTGGACGCAAGTACTTTGGATAAGTACCATGAGAAAGGTAAGTATTTAAATTATTCTTCGCACTCTTCACCTGCCTGTTTGTATAGACAAGTTTTGCAGAAAGATGTTTTGCCTGTTTTGATATACTCTTTTTGTACCAATTCGTATTCAAAAAAGTCGCGCGATTGTCCGGTGAGTAAGGGCGTAGTTTCAAATCCGATAAAAAACATAGCTGTCACCACGACAGCAACCGGAAAAAAGGTACGACGGTTACGAGTATCAGGTTGTGCGAGTTGTATGATGCGTGATTTGAAAGGATGTGTACCAAAAAGTTGCAACAAGCCAAATTGTTGTTGTTCTTTCAGGCGAATAAGCAGGGCGGCATAAGTGCGTTGATTACCTGTTTTGGTGGCGGCAAAAGCGTCGGCGAGGTATTCATTGAGCAAATGAAGTTCTTTTTTGATGGTATAATAAACGGGATTGAGAAACCAAAAAATCTGCAAGAGTGCCAAGCCGATTTGTTGCCACGTATCTCTGTTTTGAACATGTGCGATTTCGTGATACAAAATCGCTTGCTTTTCATTTTCGGGGAGTTGGTCGAGCGCAGGTTTCCATACGATATAACGTCTCCACAGCCTGAATGAAGCAGCAAGTATTTCGTTATTTTCATCGTAGAGAATGTAGTAAGGTTTGCCGTCTATCCATTTCAATTCTTTTTTTGAATCGCGAATCAAACGCACCAAAAAGATACATCGAAATACCAACCACATCAAGACGCATAAAGCAATGGTTCCAAGTATTATTTGTAAATAAAATTTGTAATCAACGGCAGTTTCGTACAAATCATAACGTTTGTACAAGATAATACTTTCCCCTTTAAGTTCATCACATTGACAAAAATCTTCTTGTGCAATCGCTTGATTATAACACATTTGCACTTCTTCTGACAGGGTAGGAGCCTGCTGAACAACAGATTGAAAACAGCTAATATGCATATTTGGGAAAACATGCAAAAACAAGGCGGGCAAACCCAAACTCATTGCCAAAACAAAATACAAAAACTGCTGCCGCCGCACAGGCGTATTTTTTTTTCTGATGAAAACAAAATACACCAAAATGCCCGGTATGGATAATAAGTAACTTAATGTTATATAAAGTAACATGATAAATTCAAATCAAATTTTACGCCTCATCGCCAATTAAGCGTTTTAGGTCTGCAAGGTCTTTGTCGGAGACTTTGCCATTGTCCATTAAAGTCGAAACCAAAGAACTGACCGAACCTTTGAACACATTTTTCAGAGCATTGTTTAGAAAGTCACCTTGATAATCTTCTCGACTGATAATCGGGTGATACCGATGTGTGCGCCCATGCGCTTCATATCCTACAAAACCTTTATCCGCCAAAATTCTGACGATAGTAGAAATGGTATTGTAAGCTGGCGGTGGTTGTTCATCCCAATTAGAAAGAATATCCTTGATAAAGGCATTTTCCAATCGCCATAGGACGTTCATTACTTTGAGTTCTAAAGGTGTCAGTATTTTTTTTACCATAATTTGTGTGGTTTGACGGATGACAAATATACGGTATTTTTTTGACAACTAAAAGTATAGTTATTGTTATTGTTTTATTAAAAAAGAAGGTTTTAAAAATAATCCCTTCCTTAGTACACTGTTTCACAAATTTATTTACTTTTTTGAGTATTTCTTTTAAAATGACTCTTCACCAAAAAATCCTTAAATACAGTGAGTATTCGCGTCATTTTTGATTCGATTCATTTCAAAATAAACGTCAAAAAATGTAAATAAATTTATAAAACAGTGTACTTAGTCGCCAACATAAAGTGGATTTATGTTGTTTTATTTTGTAATTTTATGGAAATACAATTGCGTGATAAATAGTTAGACAAAAATAAACTAACGACATTTTAAACCACTAAGTACACGAAAAACACTATATCGAACTAATGTAAAAGAACACAAAAAACTTATAATCAACACATTAGAAATTATTTAGTGGTCTTTACGTTAATTTGACCTTCGTGTATTTCGTGTTCTTAGTGGTTAGATATTTTTGTCGTACTATTTACATTTTCAAACTTAATAATGACGATTCGATTACATAATATCTTTTTTTTAGTCCTGTTTTTTGAGGCGATTACTTTTCAGTTGCTTGCCCAAAACGCGAATGTTCATTTGAATGATAGAAGACCGACGAGAGAATTCATCATTGATATTGTGCCACACACATCGGGTTTGGCATTGGGTGTGAATTATGGTTTTATCAAAAAAAATGGTCTTACACACGCGGTACACCTCGAACTGACTTCATTGAAACATCCGAAAGAAGTCCGGCAACGAAGTGGAATAGGTAATTCGTTTGGCAATGCCACACGCAACTATATTTATGGTAAACGCAATCAGTTTTACGGTATTCACGCAGGCTATTCCGGTAAAATTTATTTTTCAAAAAAAGCAGAGAATCAAGGAGTTGCAATAGGTTTATCTTATGCCGCAGGTCCTTCGCTTGGCATGATTAAGCCTTATTATCTCAATCTGAATATCAATGGCGAAATAACGTCGCAAGCCTATACCGAAGAATATCGCGCTCAGTTTTTGAATGTGAGTGATATTAGCGGTGCTGCGGGCTTCAAATATGGCTTCAATGAATTGGATTTTGCATTGGGCGGATTTGCCAGATTGGGTTTGAACTTTGATTGGGGAAAATCAAGCCACCGTTGGGTAAAAGCCATAGATGCGGGTATTATGTTAGATGTTTATACAAAAGTAATTCCTATCATGCTAACAGAGGATAATCAAGCAATTTTTCCTACCTTGTACGCTGCTTTTCAAATTGGTAAAAGAATATAGTAGCGAGTGGCGAGTTATGAGTAGCGAGTTCAATTAGTAATTCGCCACTCGTAACTCGCTACTCGCCACTCGTAACTAAATACAATGATAGATCTTCCAGTAGTCAATAAAAAAGAAGAACGCAAGCGCAAGCCGGACTGGTTGCGCGTCAAATTGCCTATGGGCGAAACCTACCGCAATGTGCGAAAGATTGTGGATGAGTACAAATTGCACACGATTTGTCAGAGCGGACACTGCCCGAATATGGGTGAATGTTGGGGCGCAGGAACGGCAACTTTTATGATTTTGGGGAATACCTGTACGCGCTCCTGCTCGTTTTGTGCGGTAAAAACGGGTCGTCCGAATGAATATGATGAAGATGAACCGCGTCGCGTGGGAGAGGCGATAGAATTGATGAAAGTCAAACATGCTGTCATTACCTCCGTCAATCGCGATGAGTTGAAAGACCGAGGCGCAGCGATATGGCACGCTACTGTACGCGATGTAAAAGAGCGTTCACCCGAAACGACGATTGAGACTTTGATACCTGATGTACGCGGAAATTGGGAGGCACTCGAAGTGATGATTAGTGCCGGACAAGAGGTCGTTTCACACAATATGGAGACGGTCAAACGCCTTTATAGAAAAGTGCGTCCGCAAGCAAAATATCAACGTAGTCTTGAGCAAATCCAACGCACCAAAGACTACGGCAAACGTACCAAATCCGGTATTATGGTTGGCTTGGGCGAAACTGATGAAGAAGTTTTTGAAATCATGGATGACCTCGTGGCGCATGGCTGCGATGTCCTCACGATAGGTCAATATCTCCAACCGACCAAACTACATCTTAATGTCGAAAAGTTTGTTCATCCCGATACTTTCGCTATGTACAAAAAGGTCGGTCTCGAAAAGGGTTTTGATTATGTAGAAAGTGGTCCACTTGTGCGTTCTTCTTATCATGCGGAGCGACATATTTAAGAGATTTTACCACGAAGAACACGAAAGGCACTAAAATCGAATTATCGTAGAGAACACAAGAAATTGTATAGAATTTCCATAGAAGTCTTAGTAGTTCGATATTTTTGTCCAACTACTTACAACCTCAAAACCCTTCCTCTGCGACTTGGAGTATTTCAAAATCCGGTGGAGCTTGATGTACAAAAGCAACGACCTTGCACTTAGTGTCATTCCATTGAGAAGGCAAGGTAAAATTGAATGTTTCGTTGATACTCGTTTCTACATTTTGCGCCTGAATGGGCATACCTTGTACATCGGTCAACATCTTACGAAATACATGTCTGTGCGTGTAATCCTCTATCAAACCTGTTTGGTCTTTTTGGGCATCTACGATGTCATTTTCTGTAATTAAGACAGACAATCGCAGTTCTCCGCTAAGGCTTACTAAAAAAGGTATTTCTATATCGACAGACAAATTTCGAGAAGCATTATCGTAAGTATTATTGATACTAAGACCGACTTGCGGTTCCGTTTCGAGTTCGGCAGCGATATGCCCTGCCCATGTAGAAGCACTGTGTACGTAAGACGGTGTGCCAAACCTTTTCCGATTGATGGCGGCAGAAGGATAGGCAAGTACCGGACCGACAAAATCTTCTATTTGTTCGCCTTCATCCGTACTAAAGTCGTACTGACTTTCATTGAGTGGATTGGCAAAAAAACCGGCATGAATGGAAACCGCAACGATGCGTTCACCATAGATATTGATAAAATTTTCTATCGCCTTCGCCCCGTCCGGACAATTCACGCATTGTACGCCCGTAAATTCTTCTATTAGAATATGACGAAGTGTCGTGGTCGCAGTATCCATAGGAATGACTGTATCCACAGTCGGCGACTTGATGTCAGGACCAACTTCTTCGCAAGCCGCAAAAGCCAACAAAATAAAGGCAATCGGTATTATTATTTTCATAAAATGAGTGTTGAAGTGTTCGAAGTGTTGAGGTGTTGAGGTGCGTTGGTAATCGTATTACGATACATCAACACATCAACACCTCAACACTCTTAAAAACTACTATTTAGAGTCAATTTCACACCACTAAATGCGGGTTCGTAACGACATACACCTCCTGTACAAACGATACCGTCGGGCTGTCGGACATACGAAAGTGAAAATTTATTAGCTTTTTCGGTATAAGATACAAATAAGGTATAAAAATGTACAGGCTTATTACTGATGGTTAAATTGGACGCTTTGTAGTATTTTTCGGGATTGAGTGTCAACATATCTGCCAGCGTGAAAGACCAGCGTGGCGCAATACTGTATTCAACGAGTGCGTAAGCCCATTGTCCCAAGTCTTGTTTGGTGTATCGGTATTGTAGTTCTGTACGAATAGATTTTTTGCGGTCAATTTTATAGACCAATTCCGTATAAGGAACGACGCTATTCACGAGTGGTACATTGGGCTTGACTTCATAGACTTCTTGATTGTACTGCTGGAATTGTAAGCCTCCGGTAATCGCCCACGGGCGTTTTTTGTATTTGCCAATAAGGTGTGCCTCACGATAAAGCAGTTCGCCATCAAGGGTATTGATATTAGAAAAATTGAATTCTCCACTCACCTGTTTATTGATTTTAAATAAAACATCTGCTTGTAGAGCAAGTTCACTGAGTTCTTGGGTAGCGGCATTGTATCTTGTGGTGAGTTGCTTGGAGTTTTGGCGTGCCATTGGTTGTAAAAAATTCATTATTCCTTGCAAACTCGTCTCATTCGGATTGATGCGGAGCGGAAAATTTTGTGTGCGTTTTGCTTGTAAAGTCACCCCAAATCCCTTGCGCGAATAACTCGCACTCATATACAGCACCGACCCCGGCTTTTCATTGTAGGTGACCAAATAATTACCCGCTACTTGGTTGCCTGAAATGGTCGGTGCTTCATTGACAGGATATTCTTCAAGAATATTTCCGGTGGTATCGACCACAATGCGCTTTGGCGAAATAATGGCTTCGGGAGTCTTAAACGCACCTTCTATGTGAACCGAAAAATCTCCTACCGTCAAGGTGTTGTATAGCGTAAAAGCATAGACATTGTGCTTGGGTTTGAAAAATAAATTATCAAAATTATTTAAGGCAATATCCGAACTGATATTGCGAATAATCTCATCATCTAATACTCGATTGACGATACCAAAGCCGGGCGCGATAGAGGTCGTTTCATTCAACATTCTAAATCCATCTACATTCAAACCGCTAATCAAAGGCGCGTAAGTGCTTGTGATAAAACCCGTCTGTCCAAAAGGATTGCGTTGTTTGCCTGTAAATGCTTTGATATTCCAATCTTCATTAATACTATAATTCAATCGTAAGCCGAGCATCGAATTATCTATTGCCAAAGCGCGTTCTTCGTAAGCTCTGAAAATGATACCGCTACCGATTTGGTCGTAGTAATTTCCTGCGGTAATGTTGAGTTTATCGACTTGTTTTCTGATTTGCCAATAACCAATGCCTTGACCGGAATAAGCGTCTTGCGGATTCGGTAGATTAGAATTTTGATACATATCAAATCGCAAACCAAAATCGTAACCGGAAATATTGTACCTCAGATTGAGCCACGCCTCACCGCCTGTTTTGAGGTTGTCGTATTGAGGTGTATTGGCTGCACCAATGGTGGTATCACGTTGAAAAAAATTACCAGTTGCTTGCAAACCTCCCGTGAATACACCTTGTGCGTACAGCCCCGTAGTAAGGATTGTGAATAGTAACGTTTGTATAAAAAATTTCATATTTGCATGTCGTAAATAGTATCAAACTCAAGTTGCGGATAACCGCAGACTTGAGAAATTTCACGTAGGGGAAGACGAAGAAAATGTAAATTTACTTCGATATAGTAGTTGTACGAGCAATGTACTAAGTACATTGTTTATTAAATTTCTTATCGTTTTTGACGTTTATTTTGAAATGAATCGACCTAAAAATGACGCGAATACTTACTGTATTTAAGGAGTTTTTTGGGGAAGAGTCGTTTTAAAAGAAACACTCAAAAACGTAAAGAAATTTATTAAACAATGTACTAAGTGAAAGATGCAAAGTTTTTTTGCAAATATTTCATAAATCTGGCAAATTCGTTACACTTTAACGTCTTAGGAACGCGGCAAAAATAACTTTACCAACTTATTTATCCCGCGTTCCTTAAGGATGAAAAAACAATAGACACTACATCTTGGCTTGTTCTTTTTCCTTCTAAAAACACAAAAAATAGTTTCGTAGCGTTCCTATGCAACGATTTTTTGAATTCTTTAGAAAAAAATTACAGCGCATTATAGAACAATTTATTTAATTTCTTTCACTTATATTTGCCTGATAAATAGATAAATACTAAAATTATGTTGAAGTTACGAACACCAAATTTAAACACCAAAGACAGAATAAATCTGAAAGGATTAAGATCCTTATCCCGAAAATTTACAGAAGTCGATTCTCTGGAAGAGTTATCTTACAACACACATTTATTAGTTGTTATTTTATTGCTTGTCCAAAACGTGTTTGTTACTATATTTCGATATAATAATTGTCCGTTTGTGATTATCATCATAAATTTCAGTGAGATTTTTGCATATTCATTATCACTTGCATTATATGCCAAAAAGCACTATCTGGCTTCGGTATTGACGGCTGCTTTTGCCATACCAACTATTATTTCAGTTGCTTTTTTGGCAGTAGATTTTATCACTTTTCAGAGCTGTATGTGGTTTTTCTTGTGTTTTGAATTTATTTATATTATAATCATCCGTAAAAATCTGAATCGAATCATATATGTGGTGTTTTGTTTTTCAATTTTCATTATACCCGGTGCTTTCACCTATGCTTATCCGGAGAATATTATCAAAATTGTTCAATTGGCTACCCTTATTTCGACACCAATGATTATGGCTGCATTTATTGAATATCAAGAGAAAAAAGTCATAAAACTAAACAAGGAACTACGAAAAAAATACATCGAAAAAAAGAATGATGCTCAACGATTGGATGAGAAAAACAATGAGTTAGTCGTTTTTTCTCACATTATGAGTCATGATTTAAAATCGCCATTGGGTACCATTAAAGCCTTCGCTAATTTATTGATAAAAGGCACTGAAAAAAATGAAGACACTGAAAAATATATAAAATACCTGAATTTTATAATCACATCTACAAGTTCTATGTCGAATCTGGTTGATGATCTTTTAGTGTATTCTAAGCTGGAAACAGATGACTACATCTTAGAAAAAGTTGATTTACAGGATGTTATTAACAGTGTGATTCCTTCGTTTCAATTTGATGTGATGAGTAAACACGTTCAAATTAAAGCAAACAATCTCCCGATTATACTAGGGAATACAAGTGTCATTAAAACGGTTTTTCACAATCTGATTTCCAATGCCATCAAATATCAACCTAAAAATATAAGGCATCATCAACCCAAAATAACTATTTGGTCAGAAGAAAATTATGAGCATCATCAGGTTTTCATTCAGGACAATGGTATCGGTATAAAAAAGGAATATATAGACGACCTGTTCACACCTTTCAAAAGATTTCATTCTGACAAAGAATACAAAGGTACAGGACTTGGGATGTCCATCTGCCATAGGATTATGGAAAAACACAATGGTAGTATTTCTTTACAAAGCACTTCCGAAAAAGGCAGTATATTCAAATTAAATTTTCCAAAATAGGAAAACCAGCAGTATGTCGAAAATACAAATACCACCCAAACCTCAACGAATACTAATTCATCTGCCACAGCCACTCGAAACCCAAGCCAAGACATACTGTTTCCCCATAACTTTGTGATTGTAAAAAATAATTAACCATTTACAATACAATAAAGTTATGAAAAATCTATCAATAATATTCGCTTTTCTGTCTCTTTGCCTCTTTGCAACAATAAACACGTATGCTCAACCCGACGCGGAAGACAAAACCCTCTCTCCATACTTTTTCGTTAAAGGAGACAATCCGGGTTACGACCAACTCCCACTACAAGGCACAACTGCCGATGTCAACATCGCAGGTACGATTGCAGACGTGACCGTATCACAAATTTATACCAACGAAGGCAGTACTACTATCGAAGCCGTTTACACCTTTCCTGCCTCTACCCGCGCTGCGGTATATGGTATGGAAATGAAAATCGGCAGCCGCACGATTGTCGCTAAGATTAAAGAAAAAGGCGAAGCCCGGCGCGACTACGAAGCCGCCAAAGCGGAAGGCAAACGCGCCTCCTTACTCGAGCAAAGTCGCCCCAATGTGTTCACCATGAATGTCGCCAATATCAAGCCCGGCGACCGCATCGAAGTCACTTTACGCTACACCGAATTACTCATCCCGACCGATGGCACTTACCAGTTTGTCTATCCCACAGTCGTCGGTCCGCGTTACTCCGAAGAGCCTGTGATGACCGCTTCTACGGACGATAAATTTGTCGCTTCACCTTACACACAAGCCAGAGAAATGCCCCTGTATCACTTCGATATTAACCTCCATCTTTCGGCAGGTATGCCCATTCAAGACATTCGTTCTAACAGCCACAAAGTAAATATAAGTTACCCTGATTTGTACGATGCAGAAATCATCCTCGACCCAACAGAAAGTATCGGTGGCAATCGCGATTTTATCATGGATTATAAATTGGCTGGTGGCAAAATTCAATCCGGTTTGATGCTTTATGAAGGAGAAAATGAAAACTTTTTCACGCTCATGGTACAACCGCCAAAGCGTGTTGAAGTCGCGCAAATTCCGCCACGCGAATACATTTTTATCGTCGATGTATCCGGCTCAATGCACGGTTTTCCGATAGAGACTTCCAAGCAATTGCTCAAAAACCTCATCCTCAATCTACGCCCCTCCGACCGCTTCAATGTCATGCTCTTTTCAGGCGATTCGTATGTCTGGTCGCAAGAGTCAAAACTGGCTACATCCGGCAATGTCGAAGATGCCATTAGTATCATCAGCAAACAACACGGTGCAGGCGGTACGCGCCTCTTGCCTGCGCTTGGTCGTGCGCTCGACCTTCCGCGTTGCGAAAACAACCTCTCTCGCTCAGTCGTAGTGGTGACGGACGGATATATTTCGGTAGAAAAAGAATGTTTTGATGAAATCAGAGACAACCTCGACCGTACCAATGTCTTTGCTTTCGGCATCGGTTCGGGAGTCAATCGCCACTTGATAGAAGGCATGGCAAACGTCGGAATGGGAGAGCCATTTATCATCCCTAATCAAGATAATGCCGCCGAAACCGCCGAGCGTTTCAGAAAGTACATCCAAACACCTGTACTCACTCAAGTGAAAGTCGAATTTGACGGATTTGAGGCTTATGATGTCGAACCCAAAACTATCCCCGATGTACTTGCCGAGCGTCCGATTATCATTCAAGGCAAATGGCGCGGTACGCCGAGTGGCAATATTACCATCAAAGGTTTGACAGGAGGAAAACCTTATAAAACCACCTTCGATGTAGCTGATGTTATGCCTGATGGTCGCAATGTCGCACTCAAATATCTTTGGGCAAGAAAGCGTATTGAATTGCTTGACGATTATCAATCCGTGAGCCATGATGACAAGCTCAAAGACGAAGTCACCGCACTCGGTATTCGCTACAATCTGATGACTCAATACACCTCATTTGTCGCCATCGACCATGAAGAAATCGTTACGGAAAACGGCGAAATAGCGCAGCTTGTTAATCAGCCTTTACCTATGCCACAAGGTGTCGCCAACTCTGCTATCGGTTGTGAGGTCGCTATTGAAGGTGTGGTGAGAAAGTCGAAAAAAACTAAGCGACAGCCAAGCCTCAAAATCGGCACAATCGAAGCAAAAGAACTTTCGAGTGATATGATTTTAATACTTAAAAATTCATTAGAAAAAACATTAAATGCCTCTATGTCCTGCCACAAAGCAGGTATCGAATTGCCTTATCACATTGATGTGCAAGTCACCATTGATGAGCATGGTACAATTACAGCCGTCAAATTATTGAGTAAAAATTTGGATGAAACGATATGGCTTTGCATCAAAAATAATATCGAAAATCACCGCTTAAAAAACCTGACTTTGGGTGTGACAAGTACCTTTTCCGTGCCTGTTAAATTTGTGATGTAAATGTTCAATTTCAAAATGACCGTCATTCCGCTTATGTGGAATGGCGGTTTTTGTATTTAAATTTGAAAAGACCAAACATGCGCTTATATTTGAGCATGAATGTCTCTCATATTTTATCGTTCCTAATTATACTCCTTTCCTTGTCGGCTTGTCAGCAAGAAAAAAGTCTGCAATTCCTCGCGCTATCTCACACACGTATTTGCGACGGCACAGGGAAAAATACGCTTGATACGAATATTGCCAATATCAATTATGCCAAATATGACCTACTGCTACTCGGTGGCGATATGCTCTGCAACACCTCTATGGATGAAGCAGGATTGCAGCATTTGAGCGATGTATTAGGCATAGAAGAATCGACTACTTTGTGGGCTATCGGCAACCACGACGATACCGATACTGCGCTGCTGAGTCGATACACTCAACGCCCGACTTATTACAGTTATCATCATTCGGGTATTACTTTTTTGGTCTTGGATACCGAGCTGGATGTCGGGTCAATTTCCGGTCAACAACTCGACTATGTCAATCGCGTTTTGGATACTTTGCAGCACACGACACATTTGATTGTCTTGCATCATAAATTGCTGTGGTTGTATGGAAATGACGAGCTAAAAGGTTTGGATGAAACAGTCTCTAATGTCAAAATTTGTGAGGAGATGGATTGGTGTTTGAAGCCCAATAATTTTAATCAAGACATCTATCCTCGACTCACCACATTGGTACGAAAGCAAGGCATACAGGTCATCTGTATTGGGGGAGACATCGGCTCGGTTGCCAAGCAATTTGAATGGACGACAAAGGAAGGCATCACTTTACTCGCCACCGGAGTCAACGATGACAAAGGCAAAAATCAAGTATTGATTTTTGATTTTTATAATGGAGAATTAAAATGGTTTTATCAGACTGTGCTTAATTGACCTTACGTGGGTGCAGGACAAATTTTTAATCTGCCTCGTACCGACGACTCTATCCGTCGCGGGAAAGTACCGAGCCACTTGACGGCTAAAGTCGTCAGTACAGTGGCATTTCAAAATAAAATTAAAAATTTGTCCTGCACCCCCTTACGTAGTAAGGTGTCCGCAGTTTGTCAGTCAGCAATCCGCAGTTGGGCGCGAGCGTGTTTCATGCCTGACGGCGGTCAGCGGTCTGACAAACTGCGGACTATATTTGTGAAAAGTATTTTAAGTAATATTAGAATTTAAATATTTTTTAACATTATCAAATACGGGTCAATCATGTATATTTGTGCCTCTTAATAAATTCATTTTCAAATTGATACACTATGAAAAATTACCACATTATTACTTTCTTCATCTTATTTGCTGCTTTTTCGTTCAAAAAAATGGACATGGCGGAAATCACCTCAAATCTCTATATGGATAAATATGAAGTGACCAATGCCGATTGGAAATCTTTTGAAAAACACTTAATTAACGAAGGAGAAAACCCGGCAGAATACCGCAAAAATGACGTGTGGAAATGGCAACCTTTCACTGACAATTATTACAGCAATATTGCTTATGAAGACTATCCCGTAGTCGGTGTGACATACAGAGGAGCGAAAAAATATTGCGCGTGGAAAGGTAGTCAAAGTGAAATTAGTGGCACATTTCGTTTACCGACTTTTGCCGAAATTCAATATCAAATTCAAGAAGGTGAACAAGGTAGGAAGTGGCAAAAATGGCAAAAGCGAGCGCGAAAAAGGACAGAGCGTTTATACAATTTTTCCAATACAAAAATGAATCATGTTGTCGCACCAAGTAAGGCGTATGTTGACAATAAATTTGGGGTATATAACATCAAAGGTAATGTATCCGAAATGACTGAAGTTGAAGGACAAGCCGCAGGTGGTTCGTGGACAAACATTGAAGATGATAAAGATTGGGCAACACAAACTCAAACCTATGACGCGCCAAGTGATTGGCTGGGTTTCAGATGTGTCTGCGAACTTTAATATCAATTCACCCCAATATCCCAAAACCACTGGAAGGGTTTGATACGTTGCCCTTTTTTGAAAAGGTATTGTTCGTTATTTTCATCCAACATCGGAATATGCGGATTTTCTGCCAGTATCCATTTCATGGTCAAAGAAGCCATATCGTGGATAATTTTATTTTGTCCAATGTGTCGCACGTGCTCCGAATCAACACCAAAACTCGCTTGTATCGTTTGGCGGAAAGGCAGACTTTGTCGCACTTGCAAAGCAAGTACGCCATGCGAATAATCGCAATATTTACATTCTGACAAATCGTAATATCCAAAGCGCGACGGATAGGGTGAATCTCTTATCGGCGGACGAATATCAAACTCCGGATCGCCCGTCCACAAGAAATTTCTGACTGCAAAAAGGGTGTTTTTATGACGGTATTCCCACACTATTCTACTCGTTCTAAATTTATCTTCTCCTGCCCATGCAAAAATGTCATTTTCGATAATCAACCGTCCATTTTTGACTCCAATAGCTATCATGCCTGTTGCTTGTGAGGTTTCTATATTATCAAAATACATCTTGTACGCATAGCCCAAACTATAAGGTCTTTCTGTCTGATTTTGAAGGTCTTGTATAAAAGGATTGTGTCCTAATGTATCTCGTCTGCCCCAAGCACCCAACACACCTCCAGCCACTTGACCTTCCCAACGCGATACGTCCGGTCCCCAGCTGTTCCACGCATAATATCCCGCCATTTCGACATTCATTTGTATAAAATCGCGGTACGCAAATACGCTACCTTTTAAACCGATTCGCTGAACTTTACTCCCCCAATTGACCGATACGCCAAGTGTCCACCCTAGGTTTATTTGTGCATTCAACATGATATATGTGTGGCAACACAAAATGAGCAGCAATATTTTTTTTATCATTTAAATATCTATACTTCAAAAGGCTTTTTATCTCAAAAATCAGTCCGACAAAGTTGGACTAACTTCTCGCCAATCAAAGCATAAATGGAAGCTCGGTGTGTTTTGCACGTTCCCAACGTGGCGAAGCCACTACCATAATGAATGAATTTTGAATGAGCGAATGAGTGAATATTATCGACATATTTATTCATTCGTTCATTCAAATTCATTCATTCACTCATTTTTTGCCAAAAAAACGCAAAAGTTGAGAATATAGATACTAAAACACAAACCCAATATCTAATCCGAAAGAAAAAGCGATATTGTTATCTCCCAGAATGATATAACCAAAATAACTCTCTCCGCCACCAAAACCGATTCCGGTATGTAAATCCACGACAAAGACATCTCCGGCAACCCACTGTTTTCCAAAATTAAGTAAAAAGCCTCCTGTTGTTGAGCTTTCTCTGACCTCCGAAGAGGTAAAAGACCTGTATATATCATAACTGGTATGCCCAACAAAGGCTTCCGGCTTGAAGTACCCACCTTGAAGGATGTGTCTGCGCTTGAGATCCGAAGTAACAAAAGATGGCTTTCTATAAAATTTATACGAAACTGCTCCTACAAAACCACTTGCCTGTATATCATTATTTAGTCCCACTCCAACGATGGTTCCTCTAAATTCCATGCTGCGTCCGGGTTTTATATTTTGCTCGTAAGAAATGGTGGTCGAACCCAACATGGGTTCAATAAAAGAAATTTTAAGTGCTCGTTTTTTCTGCCCGGTAAAATTGCTGTCTTGTTCTATAGTTTCCTGACCGAAGTATTCGGTTCTGCCATTTTCAAATTCTATACGATACACAGCACTCTTTTCGACCGAATATATGACACCGCCTTTTGCTTCTTCCCAAAGTCTGTATTTAATCTCTGTCGAGCCAATCTCAATGACTTTTGCCTCAATTGCCTCCTTTTTATCCTTTACATAAATCATATCCTGTGCCATCAGGTTACCTGCTGTAAGCAAAAATAATACGCCTACAATCAACATAGTATTTATAAAAAATTTCATAGTTTTATATGTTTTAATGAAAAAATATAAACAAATATAACAATAAAATGAAGACACAGCAAATCACTTTTGCTGATGATAGGGATGTCTCATGCTGAAATTATAGATGATTTTCCTGAATTGGAGGAAGTGGATATTTTGATTCGTAGAACGACGCTTCCAGCTCGTTCCGCATTAGCTCACCCCTACATACGTGAGGGCGCGAACTGGAAGTGTCGCGTTACAATGTTTGCTTTCATCGTCGAAAATCATTATATTTGACCTATGAATACAGCCAAACAAATCAAGTCAGAAATACAACACTTACTTACCAAAGTAGAAGATGTAACGGCATTGGAAGTGATACGGCAAGAGTTGGAGATTATTCATCGTAAAAATGATAACACGCCCACTTTCATGGAAGCCGTCACGCCCATACGTGAAGACGTGACACTCAAACAACTTATGACAGAACAAAATTATACGCCGTGTACTTACGAAGAATTTCGGGAAGCCGCAGATAAAGTGGATTGGGGTGAGACTTCTTTGGAGGAATTATTGGTGGCAATTAAATAACTCGATTTGGATAAAACAGTTAAATTTAAACGTTAAAAAAGTATTAAAGATTAACAAAAAAGTGATATTTTTCTTAACTTTGTAGTGTTTTATTCAAGAAAGTTAACCAATTTGGTTTAAAAAAAAATATTCTTCAAATGAAAAGCGAATACATAAGAAAGATGTTTCGTGCCTTTGCTAAAAAAGACAATGGGTTGTTCATTGATGTGGCAAAAGAAATTATCGTTGAAGAAGAACGGAAAAATCATATACATCTTGCTAAAGACCTCAAAAATATTATTTCTGAAGTAGGGGGGAACGGTTATATTAACGGTAATGGTAATCATAAAAGAATAAAAAAAACTATCCCTATTCCTAGAGATAATGAAAAAGGTTTTCCTTTACTTGAAATTAAAGATAGTCATCATTATAGTTGGGACGACTTAATATTAGATGAAACAACTATTGCTTACCTTCATCAAATAATAGAAGAATATACAAATAAAGAATTATTAAATTCTTACGGACTCCAACCTAAACAAAAACTCCTATTCTGTGGTCCTCCGGGTACAGGAAAAACATTGAGTGCTTATGTTATAAGTTCATTACTTGATATTCCCTTAGTATTAGTCAGGTTTGATTCCATAATATCTTCCTTTCTTGGTGAAACAGGATCTAATATTAAAAAAATATTTGATTTTATATCTAATGGAACATGGATTGTGCTGTTTGACGAATTTGATGTAATAGGTAAACACAGAGACGATCCCCATGAGCATGGAGAGATAAAACGTGTGGTTAATAATTTCATGCAAATTCTGGATAGCTATCATGGAGACAGCTTACTTATATCTATAACAAATCACCATCAGTTATTGGATTCAGGTTTATGGAGAAGATTTGATGAAATAATCCCATATCATTTACCTACTGCAAAAGAGAGAAAGTTACTTTTTGAAAAAGGATTGCGAGTAGTAAAAAAGAGTCCAAAACTAAAAATTGATAAATATATTGCTATCACAGAAGGGGCATCTTCGTATGATATAATTTCGATATGCAAAGAAGCAATTCGTCTTATGATTTTGGGAGGAAAAAAAGAAATTTTAGTTTCAATTATGGATAAGGCAATCAAAAAATATAAAATTAGAAAAAAACTAGAAACTCATAAAAATGGAAAATAATTATCCTCACTTAGAACTTACCTTCAATAATTCAGATTACGAGAGAAAGAAACATGGCGGAGGCTCTTCATTTACAGAAAGAGATAAAAAAGGCAAGAGAAAGTTCTATCAAACAGAGATAAAACAATTTAATGAAATAAAAGCTGCCCATGAAGAGCTAAAGAAAGAAATAGGGGAGTTCATCGACCCTAATTTTATTTTCAAAATAGAATACAAAGACAAAATCCATGAGGATACATTTAGGAGGCAGTTACGTTCGATGGGTATAGAAGTACTCGCTACCTCACCAGACAAATCCGGATTTTGGGTAGTTACCTCAACGGACATTGATTTATCGGCTTATAAGAGTAAGTTACAAGAGTATTCAGAGGGAGCTAAAAAACATGGTTTCTTCAATGGTATGGTGGGAATTCGAGATATTCCACCCAATGAAAAAGTTGGAGAATTGCTACGAGAAAATCCAATACAAAAAGATGAGTCAGTTTACGTTGATGTTGAAGTCTGGCGAATGGAAGAAGACAAGCTGGAGACTTTCATTGAAAGCCTTGAAAACCAAATGTCAAGTCTGGATTCTCGAATTACCGACAAATTAATCACGCGAGATTTCTGCCTGTTAAGAGTACAGCTAAATCAAGCTGGCTTTGAAACCCTGCTAAAGCTAAAAGAGATAGCCCAAATAGATAGACTTCCTGCGCCTTATGTTTCCTATTCCATGATAGGCACCTCAATAGATAATACAAATTTAATTAATAACATTAAGGACGATAGCGTCGGCATTGCTGTCTTGGATTCAGGAATTATATCTAATCACCCATTATTTGAAGGGGCTGTTGGTGATAGTGCCTCATTTATAGATAAAAAATATACGAATATTTCAACATCTGCCCCTTTAGATGTAGCCGGACATGGTACAATGGTAGCAGGAATAGCTCTTTATGAAGATATTGCTGAATGTCTGAAAAATAACGGTACTTTTGAACAGACACTTCGTATCTATTCGGGTAAAGTAATGTATGCTGAAGAGTCTAACGGAGGTACAATTACAAGGTATGACGAGGAAAAACTATTAGAACATCAGTTGCTTGAGGCTGTGGAGTATTTTACTGATAATTATCCTAATTGTAGAGTCTTTAACTTGTCTTTTGGCAACCGCAACAAAAAAATGTTTAGTGGAAAAAGACAATTTAATTTGGCAGCATTGATAGATACCTTATCAAAAGAGAAGAAAATAGTTTTTGTTGTTAGTGCAGGAAATAACTACAATTATGATATTGAAGATTATCCAAATTATCTCACGGAAGGTACAGAAGAAACAAAGATAATTGACCCTGCATCTGCGGCTTTGGTAATTACTGTTGGAGCCATAGCGCAGGAGTTCGGCTCTACTCTCAGACCAGATGACATTACCTTTCCAGTAGCAAAAGAGAATTTCCCCTCTCCATTTACAAGAACAGGACCTGGCTTATCTGGCATGATAAAACCCGAGGTGGTTGAATATGGTGGCAATGAATTTTTCAAGACGAATGCCCACACTGCAAATGACCCGAGTAAAAAAATAATTTCTCTTAATTCAAGTTTCATAAAAGACCAGCGGTTGTTCACAGTTGATGTTGGGACAAGTTATAGTGCGCCAAAAGTCGCTCACCAAATAGCTAAAATTTGGAATCAATACCCTAGCTTTTCTCCAAATATGGTAAAAGCATTATTGCTTGCTTCATGTGAAATACCTAAAATGAAACCAGATGAATTTCGAAGTATAAATTTAAAGACTAGTTCGGAAGCCCAAAAAATACACAACATTTACGGATATGGTAAACCTAACACCAATCGGGCATTATACTCCAATGATAAATTTATTGTACTTTCTGGTGACAACAAAGTAAAGCTAGACGGCATCCATATATACTCCTTTTATTTGCCAAAAGAATTTATAGAACTGAATGGTAATAAATCTATTTCAATGACACTTGTTTACGACCCGCCCACTCGCAAAACGAGAATTGACTATCTCGGATGTACTATGTATTGTCATCTTTATAAGGGCATAAGACCTGAATCACTGGAACATAATCTAGGCAAAATAAAGATAGCAGACGCAGAAATAGATATAAGCGAGGAACTTAGCGAGACAGTGAAAGTCAATGAAGTAAAGTTATATCCAGGTGTAAGCCTCAGAAAAAAATCTGTTCATCAAAAAGGAATAGCTACATTTAAGCGAAAAATTGGAAATGCAGACGAAAATACGCCTTTTTGTGTAGTTGTAGTTTGTCAAGACAGGTGGATTAGGGATGAAGATTACCTGCAAGACTACTCAATAATTGTATCTGTATCACATGAATCGAATGTTGAGCTATACGCTAAAGTAAGAGTCAAGAATCAAGTTCAGCAACGAGTTCGTACCTAAACCTCATTCAAATCAAACTGCAACCTTGCCAAATTACTATAAGCCCCATCCTCCACCAGCGACAATTCAGTATGCGTCCCTTGTTCGATAATTTGTCCATTATCCAATACATAAATACAATCCACATCGCGGATAGTAGCGAGGCGGTGCGCGATGATGATAGACGTGCGCCCTTCCATGAGGACATTGAGGGCATCTTGCACCACGCGCTCCGATTCGGCATCGAGGGCAGAAGTGGCTTCATCAAGCAGTAGAATCGACGGGTTGCGGAGTATCGCGCGTGCTATCGCAATGCGCTGACGCTGACCGCCCGAAAGTTGGACACCGCGCTCACCGACTATCGTTTCGAGTGCTTCGGGGAAAGTGCTGATAAACTCCCAAGCATTCGCTTTTTCAGCAGCTTCCATTACTTCCTCGTCGGTAGCTTCGGGCTTGCCGTAGAGGATATTTTCGCGTATCGTTCCGCCAAATAGGATGACTTCCTGCGGCACTATCGCCATATTCTGACGGTAGGTGGCGAGGTCGTAATCCGTAGCCGCTTTGCCGTCGA
>Ga0209187_1000339_pt1 | contig 89373 bp, 74 predicted proteins | sample BantaG_FD_187430 | JGI IMG/M metagenome (GOLD analysis project Ga0209187, IMG submission 187430) | Marine algal microbial communities from Bantry Bay, Ireland - BantryBay_4 metaG (SPAdes) (version 2) | ecosystem: Host-associated > Algae > Red algae > Unclassified | place: Bantry Bay, Ireland...
ATTTACAATGCTACTCAAGCAACACGCACTCAAACAGCAGTGAAAAAATATGTAGTGTACCACTGATTTTATAATACGCTAAGAATCAGAAAACTAATTATTATTATAGCCAAGTTGGGTTAAATCTATGACACACATCTTAAAATTTTTATCTGTATTTTTTCTGCTTTGCTTATTGTTATCTTCTTGTGGAGACAGTGAGGATATTTTATTGGAAGATTTTGAAGAGCTTCCGAGCAACAGCCTTTCTATGATTGTGGATGGTAGTGCATGGAGTTCTGATTCTATCCAAACAGGGTTAGGTGTAGTAGCAGGGTCATTCTCAATACAAGGATATAATGACAGTGACTTATCCGCTTTATTTATACTTGCATCTAGCTCAGTGGGTATTTATGAGTTAGGTACTACAAACGGGCAAACACCTTCATTTAGCGCAATTAATTTCGTTACTGGAAATTTTACAACTGTAAACACCTTGGCTTCAGGTCAGATCGAAATTGTCCGTTCAGATGATAAAACGATTAGTGGTCGATTTAATGCTATCATTGTTAACGGTATGGGCGAAGAAAGAATAGTAACTAATGGTTTGTTTTATGAATTATCTTATGAGTAATTATTGCTAAATTTTTGTGAGGTTATTGCTGATACTAAGCTGAAAATATAATTTAGGATCTGCAAAAATAGAACGTACTTCTCGATGAAATAGAATTTCTAAAAGGAGACGTCGCGTTGATTCGACAGAAAAGCTAAGATAGATAATGATGAAATTACCTAAAAACAAGTGGGCAAAATTTGGATTACGATCACTGCTATACATTGCAATTTTGATTGTGTTGGCTCGTTTGCCTAGAGAAACTAAAACTTCTTTGAGCTTAGAGATATATCATATATATGTGTGGTTGATTATTATCTTCGATCTGGTATTTACCAACTACGCGGATTATGGTCCATGGAAAGAGGAGGAGGATTCTGAAAAATAGATATGTTTAATCTCAAAATGGTATTTTTTCCAAGAAGAAAAGAGTTGGCAAAAGATCGAAAAAGGATTATATTGTAAATATAAAATACAACTATGTCGCGACTAGCTCTTGCCCTTATATCAATCATGATCATTTTTGCTTCATGTAATAGAAACATTAGTAAACCTGAAGTTTCTGATACTTTGTATGATTTTGATTTCAGGTTTATACCAGAGAAGACATATTCTATTGAAAGTGAAAATTTTAATAACAGCCCTTCAGGTTTTACAAAGTCTAATACGTCATTTACAGTTTATCTTAAAGATTCAAATGAGGTTGTCATTACTTTAGAAAACATAAGTATCGATATAGAAAGCGAATTAGTTAGAAAAATGATGAAAGAAAATGGAACTAATTTAGATTCGATAGAAATAAAAGGGCCTGCATTTTGTATAATACATGACTTAAAAGAAATTGAAAAGAATAATTTTGAAGGCAAAAACAAAAATAGTGCAACACAAACTATTGGTGGTATAATGTTGTGGAATCAGCAACTGGAGCTTCCAAGTGGGCGGTTAGGTGTTCAAGATACAATAGTTGTCATTAGCTTAAATAGCATAACAAGTCAAAACATTAAAACGATTTATAAATTAAATACTGTCAAAAATAATATTGCATACTTTAGTTTTATATGTTCCGACCAATATGAAAATAGTCATGCAGATAAGCGACAAGCACTTTTTGTACAAACTCAAAAAACGGGATTTTTAGAATATGATTTACGGAACAATTATTACAGGCTAATAGAGACTATTACTAGCCAAAATACCAATATGAAATTTGAGACACCTGAAGAAAGTGATCCAGATAATCTTCCTGATAGTACAAGTTTCTTGGCTAAATCAACAGTTAAAATTTCTACTTTAGATTAAATAGTAAAGCGTATTATTAAAAATTTAGTTTTGCAATCGCCAATTTTGGAATTATGGTCCATGGATGGTAGAGAATGAAGAGATCAAAGATTAGATATTATTCACTTAAAATTTTTCATAACATTTACTCTTGTGTTAGGTTACAAGTAAAAAAGGGACTCGTCTAAACGAGTCCCTTTTTATATTGTCAGTTAGTATGTCCTGTTTCGTAAAAATTATTTTCTCCGAACTAACACCTTCGCTTGTCGCGAAATTCACCAGGTACATACCGGCTGCCCAATCAGAGGTGTCGAAAGTTTGGTTGATAGAAACATTTGCTGTTTGGTTAGTAATAAGCTTTACTGATTTATCCATGTTGGAAATTTTTTAAGATATAACTAAAACCCGCCCTTCCATTTCTGTGCAATCTTATATACCGTTTCAATCATGACTGCATCCCAATTCTCTATACCCCATGCAGACTTAGCTAATCTTGAGTTGGTAAGTTTTTGCCTGACTTGAGATACGGAGTTGGAGTGTTCTAAAATGCGGCTCAGTTCCATTTGATCTAAATGAAGTTCTTCGGATTGAAGAGGTTTTTCTAGATCAGAATGAAAGAAATGTTCGAATTGATTGTTAATGCTCTTTTCTGTGCGGCTTTTAGAAACAATGGATTTTATTTTCAAAAAGTCAATTCGGAATTGGGTTTGCTGTATTTCAGTTTTTAATCCTGAGCCTAATTGTTCAATCACGACAAAGTCTAAATTAGGACACTGTATAATTGTCTTTTCCAGTAGAGTAAAAACTTCCTTAGGGACAGATTCATCGTGCGTATCTCTTCTGACTTTTTTGTTTTTATTTATTTCAGATTGATCCCATGACCCCCCGGAGATATGAATTTCTTTGACTTTATCTAGAGGAAAACATTGAATGATGTTTTCGAAGCTGACATCAAAATTGTGCATCTGACAATAGAGATTGTGCAGGTCAAGGATAATGAAGCCGTTGATGGGTGAAACCAATTGTTCCAAAAAATCACCATGCCGTTTGACTTCTTCCAATGAATAAGCAAAAGCTAAGTTTTCCAGACCGACTGGACAGGCGCAAGCATTTGCAATACGCTTTAGGCGGTCTTGACCAAGAGCTAAAGTCTCTTCTGTGAAGGGAACACTTATCGGTGCTCCTTGGTGAAAATTTTCACCAGTCATAAACCCGAAGTGTTCAGTAACGTGTTCGAACTTAAAGTTTCGGGATACTTTTTCGAGATGCTTCAACCATTGTTCCTGCTCCGAAGACCATCTACCTGAAAATATGGAAAAAAATACGCCATGCCCGATTAGCCGATTAGAGTTGCTAAATTCTTTGAGTAGATCAACAAACCAGTCGGGAATATGCTTGACTTTGAATAGGGCATCAAACGACCATTCAATAGCTTCTACTTCTTCTGATTGGAATAAAGGTAGCGCAGCCAATAAAATATTACGATCTAGGTTGCACGCTATTGCTGATTTGATTTTCGATCCCACGGATTATTTTAGCCGAGTCCGCAAGCTGGACAATTATCTGAATTATAAGTGCTTTTATTGTTCATATCGTGAATATGATCTAAATCACAATCTGAGGTGCAAGCGTCACTCGGTTCGAAGAATTCAGATTTCTCACATGAAGTTACAGTTGCCCCTAATAAAAGACCAGCTGCTATAGTGGAAAGAAGTTCTTTTGAAATTTTCATAATTATTCTTGTTTAGTTCTTATTAGGTAAGACGCAAAAAATGAAAAAATAGTTGGGTGCTGAAAAAAAATTAACCCAAGCCACAACCTGGGCAACCTTTGCGTACAGGATTAGGCTTGAAGTTATACCTATGCTTGTGCTCCATTTTGCAATGGATTTTACAGTTGAGGGGTGTTTCCTTATCAGCCTTGACGGTATCATCACAAGAGAATGCAGTAGCTCCAATCGCAATACTAGCCGCTATACATTTAAGAAGTTTTTTAGAAACGATCATATTACTAGTGATTTTTGTAAGACTCAAAGCTACCGAAGAGAAGTCATAATGAAATGTAATCTTTATCAATGAAACGTTAATAGCTTTCGAATCTATCCTTACTGTTTAAAAACTTTTAACTCTCCATTTTTAACTTTTAACTAACCTTCTAATAATTCTTCATAGCAATCGTAACAATACTAACCTTGGTATCCACCACTTTTAGAATCTCCAATGCACAAGCCTCCAGCGTCGCCCCAGTAGTCATCACATCATCTACAAGTAGCACATGCTTACTCATTAAGCGATCAGCTTTTTGCACAGCATATTGACCTTCCACATTCATCAGGCGTTCCATCCTCGACTTTCTTGTCTGACTTGTGGTGTTACGAAGTTTTTTAAGTGCGTGCTCTAGCATAGGCACATCCATAGCTTCAGCAAGGCCCTCGGCAAACATAGCACTTTGATTATATCCCCGTGTCTTGAGCTTAGACTTATGAATCGGGACAGGGATGATGACATCTACATCTTGATACAAAGGGGACTTGATGAGTTGCCAGCCATAAGATTTGCCCAGAGCTGTGGCAAGAGCAGTCGCGTTTTTGTATTTAATGTTGTAGATGATATTTTCTGTGATGCCTCCTTTGATCATGAGTAATTGTGATGAAGCGGTGTGAAGAGGAAAACGGCCCCAGAGTCTATCTGTAAAAGTATTTTCGGAATGACGATGTTGATCAGTATAAGGAAGATCGATCTGACAAGCCATACACATATGCTCGCCGCGGACTGGCGCATTAGCCATACAGGCCATGCATAATCTAGGATAGATCAATGACACAAAATCTTGGAATACGTTAAACGCTTGTTGAAGTGGTTTGGTCATGACTTTTCAATGTTAGTACAATCTACATGAAGATATGAAAAGTAATAGAACATTAGATGCGAGACATGGTCAAATTCAATTCGGAGTGGACTCGTTTCTCTTATTCGCGCTATACCGAAGGCCTAAAAGCCTGCAAACGGAGTGCGTTTAATACCTTTTAAAGTATAATCAGTCGTTTATCTAATGGTCTAATTTCTCAATTTCTTTGTTAATAATACTCGAAATAGCAAAGGCCATTCCTGTGTTTTTTGCCTCGAACTTGAGAAATTATCTCCATTAGCTATTACAACCTAGTATATTTTAAAAGGTATGAGTGAGCGGTGGTAGCGGCACCGTAGGTATAGCGGACGACGCGCCGTCTTCCATTTTTTAGGAATGGCGGCACTCCCAAAATATGCGAATTGAAATATTGACTAGGGACATAAAAAAACGCCTGCCTTATAAAATAAGACAGACGCATCAAAACAAAACGAAAAACCAACTTTAAACAAGTTTCTTTATATATAGAACACTATACTTTCTTTTTAGATCCGTTGAAAACTAAGATTGTCACATCTTAACATCTTTCGGACACTTACATATGTATAAAAACTGTGCCAAGTAAATTTAAGACTTGGCTGCTCTCAATCTTACATCAATATTTTTTTGACTTCCATCACGTAAAACTGTTACCTTAATAGTATCTCCAACTTTTGATCGACTGATGCTTTCTTGGATTTGAGGAACAGTGTTGATTTCTTTGTTATCAATCATCAATATAACATCACGCGGAAGCAAGCCTGAATATTGAGCTGATCCACCATCCAATAGCTCTCTGATGAAGATACCTTTACTTATATCTAAGTTTAGCTCATTGGCTATATCTCGATCTATCTCAGCGATTTCAACTCCTAAGAACGCCCTTTGATAAGAACCAAAGTCTATTATATCGTTTACAATTTTTTTGACGATGTTAGATGGGATAGCAAAAGAATAGCCTGCGTAGTAGCCTGTTCCTGACTTGATAGCCGTGTTGATACCGAGCAGCTCGCCATCAGTATTGACTAAGGCTCCTCCACTATTACCAGGGTTTACCACTGCATCCGTTTGAATAAAGGATTCGATAGCGTCATTTCCTTTAGACCTTAAGATATCTATACTTCTACTTTTTGCACTGATGATACCAGCAGTTACGGTAGAGTTGAGCTCTAAAGGATTTCCTACGGCGAGTACCCATTCCCCCACTTGTGCATTATCTGAATCTGCCCACTGCAATGTAGGGAGCTCTTCTGATTCTATCTTGATGACTGCTAAGTCTGCCTTTGGATACGTTCCAACGACCTCGGCGATATATGATTTATTATTCTTTAGTGTAACCTCAACGTGGTCAGCAAACTCTACTACGTGGTTATTGGTGACGATATATCCGTCTTTCGATATGATCACCCCAGAACCAGTCCCTTTCTGTGGACCACCACCAAATGGGCTGCCACCATCTCTAAAAAAGAATTCAAAAGGTGAGGCCTGTTGAGATTGATTAGTAAGGGACTTTTCCTTCTTTGCAGTAATGTGTACTACTGATTGAGTCGTACGTTTTGACGCCTCTACAAAATCGAAGGGCACCTTGACAGTAATAGGGCTTTCTATTGGCGAATAATTAACATTGACTGCCTTTGCTTGATCCTTTTGAGTAGCTGATTTAGAACCAAATAGGTGTATACCTAATAATACAACTAGTCCACCTATGATACCCATAAATAATTGAGAGAGAATGTTTTTCATGATGTAAATTTATTTTTAGTCAATACTTCCCAACAAACAATTCACATCATCGTAAATAGATATGCATGTCAAATGTTGGTTTGTATTCAATTAACAATATATAAGGTACCTCCTTTTGGCACTATATTTTCCATAAAATACCAAACGCTAGCCTTAATTTTGTTGTTTTTTGGTATTTTTGATTTAACACGAAATTAACTATACCATTTCAAGACGGACTGGTATAACCTGAATAGCCAAGATTTTAGCAACAGCATACCTTTATTACCTAAGTAAATATTTCTTAGCACTATTAAAAATTATAATGGATTATCAGGCTTCAAATTCTCCAGAGCTAAAAACGCTTCTGCTCCCTGAAAATGACCTCGAAAGCCAGATTCTTGGCCATACTGATGTCATTGAAGGAATGCAATGGGGATTTCCACGCTTTGGGCATCCTGAGGGTAAGGTGATGTTTCATGTCAAAGAAATCTTTGAGAATATTGATACGCTTGATATTAATCTTGAAATGAGAAGCAAGCTACGTATTCTAGCATTGGTGCATGATACATTTAAATACAAGGAAAACCGTAAAGAGGTAGCTAAAGATCCAACCAAACACCACGCACATATCGCATATGAATTTTTATCCAAGCATACTGAAGATCAGGACTTACTGCAAGTCGTCAAAACTCATGATGATGCATATTATGCGTGGAGGTGCGATTATGCATACAGAGATCCAGAATCAGCTAAAATAAAATTGGATAACCTCCTGAATACCAATAAAAATCACATGGATCTGTATTATACCTTCTTTGTCTGCGATACACGCACTGGAGATAAAAATCAGTCACCAATCCGCTGGTTTGAGGAAAAATTAGATATAAAGAATCTTATCAGGATTTAAGTCTTGGCCAATCCGCCATAAAACCAAATATGTTTGTTAATTTTAATGCCTAATGTCAAGTAATAAAGAACTTACCAAGTCAGAAAAAGACCACATTTTCGAAAGTGAGTTTCTGCCCCATGCAGATGCACTGGCTACGTTTGCGTATCACTTGACCCTTTTTGATTCTTCTGCCCACGATTTAGTACAAGAAACCTTCCTGAAGGCATATCGTTTCGTAGATAAGTACGATGTGGGAACGAATGCGAAGGCTTGGTTGTTTAAAATAATGAAAAACGGTTTCATTAATGACTACCGTAAGAAAAGCAAGCAGCCTGCGAAGATCGATTACGATGAGGTAGTGAACTTTCTCGATGAAGGAAGAGATGCTACACTTAGTAGCTATCAGGATCTCAGAGAAGAGATGTTCGAAAACCTCATGGGCGACGAAGTGACCAATGCTATCAATGCACTTCCTGTCGATTCCAGAACCGTTATTTTGCTATGTGATATAGAGGGTTTTAGCTATGAAGAGATTGCCAAGATTATAGATGTTCCAGTGGGGACAGTCAGATCGAGATTGCATAGGTCGCGTAATATGCTCAAGAAGAAGCTACAGGATTATGCAGCCGATCTCGGTTATAAGGATAAAAGAAAAAGTACTTAATTTTTTTGCTTACACCATTCAAGTTTGTAGATGCCAAAATATTAGACATCATTCTCAATCGTAAATGGTTTTAAATTTATTTAATATGATGAGTGATCAAAATTATAATAAAGATCTTACGAAGAAGGTCAACATGTATCTTGATAATGCCCTTAGTAATGAGGATGAGACAAAGCTGCTCAATCAGATGCAAAATGATCCATCTTTTAATGAGTTGTTGACTAAAGAAAAGTCCTTCAGAAAACTTATTAAAAATAACATGCCGCGCAGAAAAGTTTCCGACGACTTCATCAAAGGAATCATGCGAAAAATTAAGACAGACTAGAAGTCAGCGCTTCTTGTAATAAACCAAAATTAAATTTCGTAACTGTTGCGTAATGTCGCTACCTTGCACTATGAGGCACCTCCTCCGATTAGTCTGTTTGGTTATTTTATTTCTTTATGTTGTACTCCCTCTGAGTGCACAATCGACTGATAGCATATACATCAAAAAAACACACCTAGACATCACACTTGATGGACGTCTAAAAGAAGTGTTTTGGCAAGATGAATGTTCCACTAAAAATTTCTATCAATATTTTCCTGACAATGGTAAGGTGCCTACTTACGATTCTGAAATGTATTTCGCCTTTACAGATGATCATCTTTATGTAGGCATCAAATGCTATTCGAAGAATGGAGACTACGTTGTCCCTTCTCTAAGACGAGATTGGCAAGCAGGAGGTAGTGATAATTTTACGGTGATTTTTGATACCTTCAATGATGGTCAAAATTCATTCATCTTTGGGGTTAATCCAGCTGGTGTACTGCGCGAAGGGACTATCTCTAATGGAGGTACAGAAGGTTCTGATTTCTCTGTTGCTTGGGATAATAAGTGGAAAGCAGCAGTATATCAAGGGGAGCAATTTTGGAGCGCAGAAATGCGCATTCCATTCAGCACCCTTAGATTCAAAGCGGACTCTAGAACCTGGCGAGTAGGAGCCTACCGATTTGACAGCCAGACCAACGAAATTTCTACCTTACTAAACAACCCCAATAATCAAGGTATTACCAACCTGGCGTTCATGAAGGATATGGTATGGTTGGACCCGATCACAAAAAAGAATAAGAATGTTGTATTGATACCATTTGTCAGTGGAGGTATCATTAGAGATAAGGAAGACCCTCTAGAGAATGAAGCAAGAGTCTTAGGTAAGGTTGGAGGAGACGCGAAAATTGGATTGACTACGGGTTTGAATTTAGACTTGACCATCAATCCGGATTTTTCTCAAGTAGAGGTAGATCGGCAAGTTACCGACTTGGATCGTTTCGAAATTTTTCTGCCTGAGCGCAGACAGTTTTTTATTGAAAACGCAGACTTATTCAATAGTTTTGGCAACGGTAGAATCAATCCATTTTTCAGTCGACGTATTGGTATAGCTACCGATACCACATCGAACTCTAGTATTGAAAACCCAATCATCGCAGGCGCTAGAGTTACTGGCAAAATTAATAATAACTGGCGTGTGGGCTTGATCAATGTGCAGACACAAGAAGATGCGCAAAACGATCTCCCTAGTTTCAACTACACCGTCGCGGCAGTGCAGCGAAAAGTGTTTTCGCGTTCCAGCATAGGACTTATTTTTGTCAATCGAGATAACTATACCGATTTTGAATCCAAAAACTTTTCTGATTTCAATAGAGTCTTAGGTCTTGATTATAACCTAGCTTCCAAAGACAACCAATGGAATGGAAAAGCATTCATTCACAAATCTTTTTCTCCTGATGTAGAGTCTTCAGATGATTTCGCACATGGTTTAAACCTCAATTTCGTAAAAGACATATTGCAAGTCGGATGGAGCCATCAGTATGTCGGCGAAAACTATGACGCAGAGATTGGCTTTGTTCCGCGTACCAATTATTTTCGCATCAGCCCTAATGTCCGGCTCAATTTTCTTTTGAATAATGGTACGATCAATCAGCATGGCCCTGGAGTACAGTACAACCTCTTTACGAATACGGAATTAAAACGTACTGACGAACAATTACAATTTTCATATGCTATGAATTTTGAAAATAATACGCGAGTGAATTTGCGAGTAAGCAGAGAATATACTTTATTGACGGATGACTTTGAGTTGTTCAGTGATCAGCCTGTATTGCCGGCAGGCTCCGAATATACTTATCATATACTGCAATTGGACTATCGTAGCGATCGTCGAAAAGCATTTTCATACAGCCTGACACCTCGAGTAGGTACCTTCTTCAATGCAGATTTATATGCGCTAAGGGCAAACGTCAATTATCGGTTTCAGCCATTCGGTTCCATTGGTGTGCAAGCCAATTTCAATAGGTTGGTAGTGGAAGCACCATTTGAGACCACCAATTTGATTTTGGTCGGCCCTAGGATTGATATTACATTCACTAAGAAGTTATTTTTGACTACCTTTTTTCAGTACAACAATCAGATCGAAAACTTCAATATCAATGCCCGCTTCCAATGGCGTTTTGCTCCAGTCTCTGATTTTTTCATCGTGTATACTGACAACTATGATACCAATGGGTTCATCAATCGCAACAAGGCTTTGGTGGCCAAATTTTCTTATTGGTTTACACTTTAGATTATTTTGAATTATGATTTGGGGCCATCCCTCGGTTTCGCGAAAAGCTCACTCGGGACCAGGTCATTCGCAGCTCGCTGTGCGCTCGGCCCTTCACCCCAATGAAAAATTGGCGCTTGGTCTCTACAGCAAAGCTGTAGCCTGCTACTACCCCTTGTCCAAAAAAAATACTTATATTTGATTAAGATCCAACTTGTTAAATAAAAAACTAGCTAATCAGAAGTATTATGCAAAACCTATTCATCATCATAAAAATCGCCTGTGTATTACTATTTCTGCAATGTGGCACAGTGATAGCACAATCTGATGAAGCAATAAAATTAACCCGCGCAGAAGAGGCTGCGTCATACCCAACTACCTTCGGAACCAGATACTTTGTCACGCCTTCAGCTATCCCGCGAGAGAAAGGCAAGTTTAGTTTGCACAGTACTGAACTAAGAGCACTCTCTGCCAGCTTAGGACTCACGAAAAATGTTTCCCTTAGTGCAGGTTTTAATGTTGGTGTTTTATTTCTTGACTTTGAAGATGCTTTACCTTTTTTGACAACTAAAGTGGGATTTGAGATTGCTCCGAAGTTATACGTAGGGGGAGGTTTTTTTGCCCTACATCTTAATGATAATGAGGGACCAGATTTGCTTGGATTTGGAATGGTTACTCTAGGCGATCGAAACACAAACATAACTTGGACCTACATGTATGACTTTACAGAAGGAGGCATTACTTCGGGAGATGACTTCAGAGTAGTGAGCCCACTTTCACTCTCTGGAATGTTCAGAATTAACAAATTCATTTCGGTTGTTTCCGAAAACCATTTACCTAGTCGTAGTAATAGGAATTTATATCATTTTGCAGGATTTGAAGGAATCAGATTGATTTTCAAAAGGAATGCCATTGACCTTGGTGCTATTGTACTCCGAGATAGTTACCGCAATTATTCATTTGATGGATCACTTAACAAAGTAGCCTATTATGAATGGTATCCATTCTTTGGATACACTTTCGCATTTTGAGTTTTTTTTGAAATTGGGTAGAAGCGGCATCCGTATACGGGCAGCCGCGGGTTGCCACGTGGGTGGTGGTAGAAACGCAATATTTTGCGTCTTTTTCGCGCGTAAGCCATACGGATGCAGCGGAAAACCCGACCCTGAGATAAAATACTATTTCAACAATGTAACCTTTTTTGAAAGTACACCCTGATCTGTTTGCACAGAGATAATATAAACACCATTATCCAATGATGACAAATCTATAGTCGAGGAGTAGACCTCTTGTAAAACTTCATGCCCTAATAAATCAAGAACACTAACCGCTGAAGCCTTTAGATCATCCTTTATTTGAATATTGAAAATACCTGCACTTGGATTGGGAAAGATGTCAAGCGCATTGCTATCAAAGAATATTGTTTTCTGTGCTAGTGATGTAGTTGGCCTCTACTTCATCAATGCTGAAAACAGAGTAGCCTTCCATCTCAGGCATAAGTTGAAAATTATATCCATCGGCAGTAAAGCGCAAACGCAATACATCGCTATCCTGGATCCAAGTAGGATCTATTTAGATCGTTGTTTTTTCAAAGATGTCAGATACTTCTATTGTAGTATCTGCGTAGAAATAATTATCTGTAGAAATATGCACGATGCATCTGCCCAGTAGATGAATACTATCGCACCTAGAGGTGTAGCTTATACTCTTTAGATTTGTGGTAGAAATGCTTTGCTCAATATATCCTGCACCTACTGCATCTTATCCAGCGAAGCTACTTTGTATTTTTGCAAAAATTCTATTTCCTTCGTTTTCTGATGGGGAAAGGGTTTGTTGCAGGGTTGGTAGTACTATACCCATTCGTAGTAACCCAACCCACAAGTTCATCATATGGATACAATGGATGAGATGTGGGTTCCCACTGATCAAGACCCCCATTTTGAAATTGAGCAGAAAGAAGATAAAAAGTAAAAATAAAAAGTAGAGCAAGTATTGGTTTCATGGTTTTTAGTTTTTGATGATGACGATTAAATTTTTAGAAATTTATAATTGAAGTCAGTTCCTTGTTTCCCAAATTAATAAAATCGAATTAAGTATCCAAGGTGTACTTGTCTTTAATTATATAGTATAATAAATAGGCATCAAATTTAAGTGTCAAGATTTTTTTTTGAGATAGGGGTAGAAGCGGCATCCGTATGCGGGCAGCCGCGGGTTGCCACGTGGGTGGTGGTAGAGACGCAATATTTTGCGTCTTTTTTGCGCGCAAGCCATATGGATACAGCGTATGACCCGACCCTGAGATAAAAATGTGTCTAGCCTGTGCCTAGCATTTTTTATATCAGGGGATCTCCCAAATTAAACACATCATAATTGCTCTGTTGAAAATTTAATGTAAGGACATCGTTTTTGCTTTATTAGCTATACGTCTAAAGAACGCTAATGCAACTACAGATTGACTAGGGAGAAAATTGGGATCTGTATATCGATCATTTGCCGATAACTTTACGATCACCGTTTTAGTAGTAGGATTAATGTAGATATTTTGATTGTAGACTCCTTGCGCCATGAACTCTCCTTCATCGCTTGCTGGTATCCACCACTGGTATCCGTATCCATAGATGTTGGTAGAGCTGTCATTGTCACCAGGCATCAGGTGCGCTGCATCTGGAGTCACCGATGCCCGAACCCATTCTGTGGGCACAATTTGTTTGCCGTTAAATTTTCCTTGATTAAGGTATAATGATCCCATCTTGGCATAATCCCTCATAGTGGCGTTGAGTAAGCCTAGGACGCCTTCCATTTTGTTTTTGTCTATAATATAGTAGGCAACATCTTGCATGCCCATAGGTGTCCAAAATTTTTCTTGCATATATTCTGTGACACTTTTACCAGTCGCCTTCGTGAGTACCATACCTAGGACATGGGTATTGATACTCACATAGTGATTATAGGTACCTTGCGGCCTTTCATTTTTTAGGGTTGCGGCAAATTCGTCTTGTGATTTCCCCATGGCAAAGCCACGACCCCATCGATTGATATCCGAAAAAAAATCTCCATAATCTTCATTGAATCCAATGCCGGTTGACATCTGTAAAGTGTTTTTAATGGTCACACCTTCGTAGCCTGATCCTTTGAGGATGGGACAGTATTCATCCACAGTTTGATCAAGACTTTTGATCAGGCCTTCATCATAAGCAATCCCAACTAGAGCGGATAGAAAAGATTTGGCCATTGACCAAGATATATTTTTGGTGGTATCTCTATTGCCCAGATAATATTTTTCGTAAACTACGGTGTCGTTTTGAATAACCATCAAGCCCGTCGTCTTTGTATCTTTCATGAAATCATCAGAGCGCATATTGTTTCCATTGAATACAAAGTTAGCAGGGATGCTGAGTTGAGATTTACCCTTAGGATAGACAAATGGTTTGTCTGATGGGGAGAGCCTTGCGACTGGCATAATTTGATCGAAGCTTCTAAAATTTTCCACAATATGCTCCGCATCGAATAGATGTAGAACATGGTTGAGCCTTTTTATTTCTGTGGAATAAAAGATACCCAATAAAACAATTAGCGCAATTAGTGTAAATAATATTTTGAGGAGCAATTTCATATATTTTTTTTGCAACTCTAAAGTACGGAAAATCTTTTTTAAAGATGGCTGTTAGCATTTAGCTATTGGCATTTAGCAAAACTAAAATCTAAGTATCACAGCGAGGGATAAAACAGCAAATCCTTAAAGATGTTGGCGGGGACAAAAGGAGACCAAGTAGACTCAGAAAATTGAAGGCGATCCTCAATGATTTCGAAAACTGAAAGATTGACGCCTAGGCCAAGGTGGCTGCCGCGCACCTGAATATTTTGGTGAAGTGAATCTTCCTTTTTCTCCATGCAATATCTCCAAGGGACGATGCCATCCTCTTTAGAATAAATCGCAGTAGTTGGAACAGGTGCAGGAATCGGTAAATCTTTTAGCAAACCTGGATCTAGATCAACGACTCGCTTATTGCCAGGCAATAAATTATAAATCCAGCTGGCATTATTAGATTTCGAAATACCTCGGAAAGGAGAACCTAAGGTGATCACTTGTCTAACCAATTTTGGATGCTGTTTAGCCAACTGCCTTGCGTACACACCACCTAGACTCCAGCCAATAATAGAGACCTTTGTTTTATATTTTTTTCGCAAAGTTTGCAGCTTGTCTGATAGCTCATTCAGAAAGGTGACTTTTCCATAATTGCGGCCAAGGTCCCAAGCTATTGGGGTATATCCAATCTTATCAAGAAATTCACGAAGGGGTTTAGTAGAAGTGTCACTAGCCATAAATCCTGGCAAAACGAGTACTGGATGTTGATCACCCGTTCTGTTAGAAACGCAATATTTTAGATATGGAATAGAAATGCCTACTTCAGCTGCAGCTCTACCTAGCTCAGTAGCTAACCAGAAGAAGGAAGGCTTTTCCTTTTTATCTATTTTGGATTTTGACATATCTATTATAAACTTAATATATTCAACAATCTGTCCATTTTGCTCAAAAAAGGGGTTTTGTTCGGACAAGATTATCAGTTTTTGGGTGTTGCAAGCATCTAATAAACAGAAGCTCAGGGCAAATCGTTGCGGCCATTTTGGTAAAAGTGCTCTCCAATATAGCTCAATATATTGAACAGCTCCATATCCAATTATAATAAATTAGAGATGATGCTTTCTAATGCGGAATAATACAATTAAATATTGCTGCATCGTTTCCATTCTTAGGTACTATTTATTACCTTATAACATCTAAATCAGAGAAGCAGATGGAACATATATTCCAAGACCCCAATTTTCAGGATAAGTTGGCAAAAATAGCAGCTGCTACCGAGCAGTCTTTGGATCAGGTGCAAGAAGAAGCGCAGACCTATCTGAGTGAATTATATACAGAGCATAAACCATTTGCAACGATCATCGGTATTCAAATCGCACAGTACATTTTAGCTAGAGGTTATGAGAAAAATATTGATGTTAATCCAGCCGAAATAAAAGCACTGACTAAACTGATTCGAAGACATCCGATTGCCTTCGTGATGACACACAAGACATACATAGATATGTTTGTATTGGGAATTGTTCTTGTCAGACATGGACTTCCTATACCCTACATATTTGGAGGTATCAATATGGCTTTTATGGGTCTGGGTGAATTAGGTAAAAAAGCAGGTGCCATTTTCATCAGGAGGGACATTAAAGACAATGTAGTTTACAAAACAACATTGAGACATTATATAGCGTATCTGGTCAAGGAGCAATCACAGTTCATGTGGGCCATCGAAGGGACTAGGTCAAGAACTGGAAAATTGGTTTGGCCCAAGATGGGCATCCTCAAATACATCATGGAGGCAGAAAAGGATACCGATAAGGAAGTGAAATATATCCCAGTATCGATAGTATACGATCTGATTCCTGACGTAAAGGAGATGACTAAGGAGGCTCAAGGGAAATTGAAGTCTGCAGAAAGCTTACAATGGTTTGTTGACTATATACAAAAGATGGGAGAGAAGTTCGGACGCATTTCTTTGCGCTTTGGCGACCCCATGGATATCAATGCAGACCATAAAGTAGAATTGCCTCAACTGACCGATGCGATTGCGAATCAGTCAGTCAGTACAGTTTCAAAGTTTGCTTTAGGATTAGTACATAAAATAAATCAGATCACGCCCGTCACGACGACTAGTCTTGTATGTGTTTCTTTACTCAGCAAATATGCATTGACCAAGAGAGCAATCGAAAGTGATGTATCTGCTATCATGCAATTTATAGAAAGCTATAAACCTGAAGCACTTGTTGATCGGGGGAAACCTATCGGACAGAGCGTGCAGACAGCGATCAATTTATTGCGTAAAGCATTTTTGGTAGATAAGCAAAGTGATGCTATCGATACAAAGTATGTAATCAATGCGGAAAACTATCTAAGCACAACATACTATGCCAACATGGCGGTACATCATCTGTATCAACAGGCTTTTATAGAATTGGCATTTAGTAAAGTGAAGCTCCTTTCTGGAGATCAAAGGATGGAAGCTTTTTGGCAGGAGATTATGGATTTGCGAGACTTGTTTAAGTTCGAATTTTTCTATTCACGAAAAGAAGAGTTTACAGAGGAAATAGAACAAAATCTAAGTTTTGTTGCACCTGAGTGGGAGCATACTTTAATGGAGAAAGCGGATGACATACAAAATTTATTGGAGAATCAACGCATCCTCCTTTCACCAGTTGTGCTGAACACTTATGTAGAGGCTTATCTAGTAGTAGGTCATGGATTATTGTCTTGGAATCCACACTATGTATTTGATGAAGAAGAGTTTATCAAGAAGTGTGTACTGCTAGGAGAGGAGATGCAATGGCAAGGTTCAATCCAAAGAGTAGAGCCGATATCAACACCTTTTTTAAAGAATGGAATTCGCCTCGTCAAGCATCTTGATTTGATCCCAGGGAAGGGAGATGAAAAAAAGGAAAGTATTAAAGCTTTTAATCTTAGACTTCAAAATGTAGCGGATCGCATCAAAGCAATACAAACTCTGACCTTATCAAAGCCTCATAGTGACTTGATAACAGTTCCGATAGAAAGAGAGTTGGTGCCTGGATCAAGAACTGAAAGCATAACCTCCGAAATCATGGAGGATGAGAAAGGATCTACCGTCGGTGCATTTTTTGATTTGGATCGAACCCTGATCAAAGGATTTTCAGCGAAAGAATTTATTACAAATAGAGTGTTGAGTGGAAAGATGAAGACCCGCGAAATTGTTGCTCAGTTTGCTGGGGTATTAGTGTACGCAGGTGGACAAGGAAACTTCGCTGGCTTGGCGGCATTATCTGCTCAAGGCGTAAAAGGAGTAGACGAGGGCGTATTTGTTAAAGTAGGCGAGGACGTGTATCAAAAGTATTTAGCAGATGAGATATATCCCGAATCTAGAGAACTAGTAGCAGCCCATATGGCTATGGGGCATACAGTAGCTATTGTTTCTGCGGCAACGCCATATCAGGTGAATCCGATTGCAAGAGACTTAAATATTACGCATGTGATGTGTACTCGTATGGAAGTCAAGAAAGGTAAATTTACAGGAGAAATAATTGAACCAGCATGTTGGGGAGAAGGTAAGTTTTTTGCCGCGAATGAATTGGCTGAAAAGCATAATTTAGACTTGAGCAAGTCTTACTTCTACACCGATAGTGCCGAAGATCTGCCATTGTTAGAAAGAGTCGGTAATCCTAGACCTTTAAATCCAGATCCAAAGTTGACCGCCTTGGCATTCAAAAATGACTGGCCGATTTATCGGTTTAGTGGTTATGAGCGACCAGGCGTATCCAACCTAATGCGCACTGGAGCAGCTCTTGCTGGTTTGGTGCCTGCTATTCTGAATGGCGTGGCTTCAGGATCCATGAACATGTCTTGGAGAGAAGGCGTCAATTCTATGATGGCCACAGTGGGCGATCTAGTTATATCACTCGCTGGTGTGGAGTTGGTGGTGAACGGAGAGGAGTATCTTGAAAATGAGCGACCTGCTGTATTTGTATTAAACCATCAGAGTAATATAGACCTATTTCTGGCTGCCAAATTGATTAGACACGATGCTGTAGGGATTGCCAAAAAAGAACTTAAATCCTACCCAGTGATCGGTCAAATGATGCAAGCTGCGGGAATTATTTTTGTCGACCGTAAAAATTCTAAGAAAGCTATAGCTGCAATGGCACCTGCCATAGATGCTTTAAAGAATGGGACATCCATCATTATATTCCCAGAAGGTACCAGAAGCTATGACTACCAGTTGGGGTCATTCAAGAAAGGCGCCTTTCACTTGGCTATGGAAGCAGGTGTGCCCATGATCCCTATAGTGATCAAGAATGCACATGATGCCATGCCCAGAGGATCCAATATTTTTAGACCTACTGCCATAGAGATCAATGTCTTAAAGCCAGTAGATACCAAAGATTGGACAAAAGCTAATCTAAATGAGCAAGTTGCCGCAGTGCGAAAGCTCTATCTAGATGAGCTGGATCAAATTGAGTTTGAGAAGCCTAAAGGACCAGCTAAGCCAAAATTCAAGGATCGCGGCAAAAAACGGGTAACTAAGATCACCCATTCTGTAATCAAGCGGAAAGGAAGCCGTAAAAAGAAGAATGTCTTAGAATCGATTATGAAAAATTCGGGCCCCTCAGACTCCAAGCTAAACTAGATATTTCTATCCTAGATTACAGTAAATAGACCATAACGCCTCATCTTTGATGCATGTGTAAATTGCTGACAACTAATTAGTTATATCCTATTGTTAAGTAAGTGTAAAATAAAGGTTAAGCATGATGCAGTAAAGCTTTTGACTCTCTGTATAGAAGTTAATCCAGCGTTAACTAATTTCTCCTTCAGTACCCAATTATTAATATGTACATAATGATAACTTAAGACCAACTTAGGAGTGTAGCCATATCTTTGCAGTACAGATAATCAATAAAAAACGATAAAATTTAATAAAATGAAAGTATCAAAAATTTTCTTCCTATCTACTCTAATATTTGGAGCATTACTTTTTTCATGTAGTGATGATGACGATCCATGTGCAGACACAACATGTCCAGAAGGTTTTGTAGAACTACCAATAGGAGTTGATTGTGAGTGTGTTGAGGATGAGGATGCTACTGGTACTGCTGGTATAGTCGAAGTGTCAGGATCTCTTGAAGGCACGACAACTTGGACTAAGGATAATGTGTATGTATTAAATGGTAGAGTAGTAGTAGATGATGGTTCTAAATTGATCATCGAAGCAGGAACTGTTATCAAAGGTGAAGAAGGTACAGGTACTATCGCTTCAGCTCTTATTATAGCTCGTGGCGCAAAAATAGAAGCCAATGGTACGGCTTCAGAGCCTATTATATTTACTTCAGTATTAGATGAAATTACTTCAGGTCAAATAGAAAGCCCAAACTTATCAGTAGATGACAATGGTCTTTGGGGCGGATTGATCGTTTTAGGAGCAGCTCCAGTATCTGTAGGATCTGGTGATACAGAAGGACAGATAGAAGGAATTCCTGCTGATGACTTATTTGGAAGATACGGAGGAGATGATGTAGCAGACAATTCTGGTATCATTAGATACATGTCTGTACGTCATGGAGGAACACTAATCGGTGATGAAAACGAAATTAACGGTATCACTTTCGGTGGTGTAGGTAATGGAACTGTAGTTGAAAATATCGAAGTAGTAGCTAATCTTGATGATGGCGTTGAGTGGTTCGGAGGAACGGTAAATGTTACCAATGTGATCGTTACCAATGGAGAAGATGATGGATTAGATATCGACCAAAATTACTCAGGAACTATAAACAATGCTATCGTCATTCAGTCTGGTCTTACCGTAGGAGACAATGCCCTAGAATTGGACGGTCCAGAAGGTTCAACTTATGTAAACGGTTCTTTCACTATCAATAATGTTACACTTATCGATGAAGATGGTGGTGCGGATACAGCAGGAGATATCAAGTCAAACACAATCGGAACTATCAATAATGCTTCTTGGAGAGGCTACACGGACAACGTTAAGATTAGATCGTCTTGTGAAGAGTCTGATTGTAGCACTGTGAAAGATGACTCTTTTAGTAACTACGTCAGTGGTTTAGTTAGAATCACAAATAGTGAGTGGGTAGGTCAGGCAAGTTTAGAAGACTGGACTACAGTATATGGTGATGGTGATTGTGCAGAAGAAGCACCTTGCAATATCTCTAATGAGATGCAATTACAGATAACAGATTTATTAGCAGCTGATGGTAATGCTATAGTAGATTCTCCTACAAAGGGCGCAGATATGTCAGCCTTTACAGGTTGGACTTGGTCTGAAGCTGTTGGAAAACTTAATTAATATATTTTCTGTCCTCTGTAAAGAGGACAGATTTTTTTTTAAACCTAAAATAAAATTGCAAATGTTTTTAGTTAGACTTTTTAGTGTTTTAGCATTCTCAGTGTTAAGCACATTTATGTATGCTCAAACGGGTACACTTCGAGGAACACTTACGGACGGTGACTCAGGTGAGCCTATTATGTTTGGGACTGTTTTTGTTAAAGAAAGTGGTACTGGAGCAGAAACTGATTTAGACGGGAATTTTAATGTCCAGTTAGCTCCAGGTATTTATACATTGGAGTTTTCTTACGTTGCTTATTCAACACTTACTGTTGAAGAAGTAAAAATCGTAGCAGATGAAGTAACTCAGCTGCCAATACAAATAAAAGAAGAAGGTCAAGAACTTGCAGAAGTAGTTGTGACGGCCAAGGCGATCAGAAATACAGAGGTAGCACTTTTGGCGATCCAGAAAAAAGCAACAGGCTTATTAGATGGGATCTCTAGCCAAGCGATCAAAAGATCAGGAGACGGTGATGTTGGAGGAGCTATCAAAAGAGTGACTGGTGTTTCAGTTGTAGACGGTAAGCATGTTTATGTGAGAGGCTTAGGAGACCGTTATTCTAGAACCATTTTGAACGGAATGAATATACCAGGTCTAGACCCTGATAGAAACTCTGTACAGCTAGATATCTTTCCAACCAACCTAGTAGATAACATCATAGTTCATAAGTCTTTTTCACCTAACCTACCTGGTGATTTTACGGGTGGTATGGTAGATATCATTACGAAGGATTTTCCAGAAGATAAGACTTTTTCAGTTTCTATGTCTGGTTCATATAATCCTAGTATGCACCTTAATAACAACTTCATTCAGTATGAAGGTGGAAGTACAGATTTTCTTGGTTTTGATGATGGCACAAGAAAGTTGCCTATCAGTACTGATTTAGATATCCCAAGTATTACAGATAACTCAAAGATACTTTCTACTGTAACTAAACAGTTTGATCCTACAATGGCAACCTTTAGAGCACAGAACGGAATCAACACTAATTTTGCTGCTTCTTTCGGAAATCAAAAGAATCTCGAAAAATTTGACTTTGGATATACTGTTTCAGCAAACTATAGAAATGAAACTGAATATTTTGAAAATGCACAGTATAACTCTTACTTCAAAAATGCAGATCAAGATGTAACTGAGTTATCATTAAATAGAAGTATTAATGGTGAACTGGGTAGAGAAAACGTGCAGTGGAGTACCATGATTGGAAGTGCAATAAAGACACAAAACCACAAGATTTCATTGAGCGCTATGCACAGTCAAAATGCGATCAGCAGAGCAGCACTTTTTGATCAAAGAACTTTAGAGTTTGGACAGGCAGATATAGAAAAGCATAATCTAGAATATACACAGAGATCTGTGACTAACCTATTGCTTGCTGGAAAGCATAGCTTTGGTGCTGGTAAGTTAGATCTAAATTGGAAGTTGTCGCCAACTTTGTCTCAGATGGATGAGCCAGACGTTAGAGTTACTGCATACGAAACTACAAACGGTATTTATGAGCTTAATCGAAGTACTGGAGGAGGAGTCACTAGGACTTGGAGAACTATGGATGAAACGAGCTATAATGGAAGAGTAGATTTTACATATAACTTTGAAGGCATCAAAAATGCAAAATCTAAATTGATGTTTGGTTCAAATGTAGTAGTCAAAGATAGAGACTTTGAAATATTTGATTACATATTCCCAGTAAGGAAAAGAGGTACGCTTAGCTTTACAGGTGATCCAAATGAGTTATTCACGGAAGGGTTGATTTGGACTCCTGAGAATGGTGCTGGTATTTATACAGAGTTTAATTTTGAGCCTGCTAAATCTTATGAGGCTAGACAAAATATCATTGCAGGTTACGCGATGAATGAATTGCCAATCAATGATAAATTCAAGGTGATTTACGGTGTTCGTGTCGAGAAGGCTGATAACTACTACACAGGTAGAAGACAAAATATTACAGACATAGAGACAGACTTTTTTAATGATAGAAAAGTTTTAGATGATCTTGACGTTTTACCATCTATCAACACTGTTTATACCTTACGTGAAAATAAAGATGCAGGGAAGACGATGAACTTAAGAGCTTCTGCTTCTCGCACAGTGGCGCGACCTTCATTCAAAGAAAAATCAATCGCACAAATAGATGATAGAATTTCAGGTAGAACCTTTATTGGAAACATCGATCTTGAATCTACAGATATTACGAATGCAGATTTACGTTGGGAATACTTCTTGCCAAAAGGACAAATTGTTTCTGTAAGTGCATTCTACAAAGGATTTAACAATCCAATTGAATTGACAGCTTTTGACGCTACTTCACCAAACAGTTTCACCCCACGTAACGTAGGTAATGCTACGGTAACAGGTGTAGAGTTTGAGGTAAGAAAGAATCTTGATTTTGTACATCCGGTTTTGAATAAATTAAGCTTGAGTTTAAATACAACTATCGTGAGTTCAGCAGTAGAGATGACAGCAGAAGAGATTGCCGGTAGAGAGATCGCAGCTAGGACTGGAGAAAATATCGGTGATACACGGGAGATGGTAGGTCAGTCGCCTTACTTGATCAATGCAGGTTTAACTTACTTAGATAGAGACTTGGGATGGGAAGGCAATATCTCATTCAATACCCAAGGAGAAAGACTTTCTATAGTAGGTATCGGAAACGTACCTGATGTATATGAAAGACCTTTCGATAGTTTAAACTTTAAATTATCGAAGCAGTTAGGTGCTACTCAACAATGGAAAGTAAGCGTAGGCGTACAGAATATACTTGGTGACACAAGAGAAAGAGTATATCGTGCATATAACGATAGCGATGAAATATTCGATTTATTCGAACCGGGTTCTTTAATCAATATGGGAATATCATATAAGTTATAGAACTAAAGAAGCAATTTTATTTAAATAGGTTTACCTATTATAGGGGCTGTCGCTGAGAACGACAGCCCTATTTTTATATTTGTTCTTAAACTATAACGAATTGACTTATTCGTTTTCCTTATTCCATTTTTCCATAATCTTCGTAGCTCTATCCATTTGAGGTTGCAGGCTATCTATTCTAGCCATAAATTCTTCCCCTTTTTTCTCTAATTCCTCTTTCTTTACGCTCAGATGTTTAATTGTTTTAGTGTAGACTTTTTTTTCGTTGTCAGACAATTCTTTTACAATTTCTTGCACAGACTTATCTTTGAAATTTTCTTCTGCTACTAAGTAAGTCATGTTGAAGGTTAACTTAGTCATTCTCCAAGCAAATTTTTTAGAGTGTTTTGCATATTGTGCTGCTAATTCTCTAGGTGCCGTTTCTTCTGTTATGTCGCTCATAGCATCTACTAAACCGATGAAGGAGTCGGCACAATCTTCCAAGGAATTTAAAACTCTATTTAGATTTTTGGCGTCTTTTTCCAATGCTTTTATGACGGTAGGATCATCAAGACCTGGTGGTATATTTAGCCGAGACCGTAGTCCGTATTTGAATCGGTACCACAATTAGTAAGCAGCAACAGCGCTATCAATAGGCTTAGATATTGTTTCATTCAGACTGGTTTCGGGTGTTATGCAAATCCCCTCAAATTCCTTTATCCACTACAATAATCACAATATTTGTTCAAAAATGATTCCATAAAGAATGTTCATTGGTCTATCATTTTCTAATGTTCATATAAAATTTAAAAATCATGAAAACATGGTGGTCTAAAATTGTAGAATATTACATGCTGTTGCTAGTGAGCAACAGTTCCCCACCTCAAAGAAGAAGAGTTGGGCAAGCTTTTTTATTATGATTCCGTGGTACCACGGAATCATATTTGCTTCGCCCCAGTCAGTCATACTTTTCAATCTTAGACAAAATACTCCCCAACTTCATAGCCTTGGCAGAATCCCCAGAAATCTTCAATCTCCCTTGAATAAAAGCCGTTTGTAAATTCAACCGACCAGCACCTATTTTCATTAAGTGTTTTTCGGCAATAATGAAAGTCGCATCAGGAGATTTAGTCTTACTCTTTCTGACGGAGCCAGGAGATTTGTTGATGTCGATCTTCCAATGTATATCTTTATCATATCCAGTGACGACAAACATAAAAACACCATTTTTTGGTTTGATATGTTTTGCATTCAGTTTGAGTTGCTCCCTGATATGTTTGAATAAATCATCTGACAAGGGCAATGTAGTTTTTTCTTTCTTAGCTTTTATCTTTTTACTCTTAGGTTTTCCTTTTTTCAAGATGAGTTCTTCTAGCTCATTAGAAGACTCTCGAATATATCTTGTGAATACATTTATATCTGGCATTGTCTTCACATCAGAAGTCGAGCTTATCGTTACATTCCCATTATAGCTAAATACGGTGATGATCAGCCCCATACCATCTATGATAGGTGCCATTCCCATCACATCCAGGAGCTTGTGACCATGTAGATATAGTGGGAACTGCGGACCAGGCACATTGGTGATGGTGACGTTACACATCGGAGTATGAAGTTCTGCAAGCTTATATCTACTATACATCTTAGCCGCTTGATTAGCCAGACCAAAGGGAACAATCTCCGCCATATTAGCTAAGGTCTTTGCGCCCACTGCACCCTGATATGATTTACCTCTAATGGTGTTTTCGTGTATTTCGGCTAAGCGTTCTATCGGATCCTCCACATGCGTTGCCAGTTGGATGAGCATAGATGAGATTTGATTATCTGCTTCATCTTTTTCTGCAGAAGTACGCGTACTGATAGGTACCATAGCGACCAATGGCTTCAGTGGCAATTCATCTTTTTCCAATAGATACCGGCGCAGTGCACCAGCGCAAATACCGAGTATGACATCATTGAAAGTCACCTCCATGATCTTCTTTAGCTTCTGGATTCGTTCTAGAGAAAGTATCGCAGTATTCCATTTTCGCCTTGACGAAATGATCTGATTAAAAAGAGAAGGAGGAGCAGAGAATGGAGCTGTTGGCAGCTCAGCATTATGTGTCGAATTAAACATGCCCGACTTCAAGGAGACAGACAATGCCTCTGAAATCAATTTTGGAAATTTGAGTGGGTTGTTAGCAAAGCTCAGTCCACTTTTGACTAAAAGCTCCATCTGATTGGGTAAACTATCAGGTTTGTAAGGTCTAGGTTTTGGTATGGGTTGAGCATCTTTGGTGAAATCAAATAACAAACTCAATAAACCCGCACCTGCCATACCGTCTATCGCGACGTGATGCACCTTAGCGATGATGGCTGTAGAGCCCTTAGGTACTTGATCAATATCATTGACCCCCTCAACAAAATAAAATGACCACAAAGGTCTGGACTGACTCAGCGGACTGCTAAATATTGTTGAAGCTATCTTTCGAAGTTCTTTCCAGCCACCAGGTTGAGGCAGTGCCACATGCGTCAAGTGCATATCTATATCAAAGTTGGGATCATCTGCCCAGTATGGATAGTCGATTCCAAAAGGAACTTGCACCAATCGCTTTCTCAACTTGGGTATCTGATGAAGCCTAGAGTGAATCAAACTTCTAAAAGTGTCAAACTCTAAACTACCTTCTACTATAGCGACACTCCCGATGTGCATAGGTGAGGTAGGCGTCTCCGCATATAAGAATGCAGCATCCAGTCCAGTTATGGATTTCATATCTAAGTCTTGCTAAACGATGTAATAATTATACCCTCTAATATCACTAAATTTAGGTGAATTTACATTCGACGTACACTATTTACTTCATTTTATTTTGTACTTCATAGCTAGAAAGACACTGTACTCACCTTTGTATCTAGTATGTAACTCATCTGTAACTCGCTGATCCTATATTTGTGTTATTAATAAATTATCGTAAAACCATTAAATACAAATTAAGATATGGCAACTAAAAGAGCAGTAAGAAAAACAACAGCTAAAAAGGCAATAGCCAAAAAGGTGACTCCTAAGAGAACTTACAAAAAAAGAGCAACAGCAAAAAAAGTTATAATCGCTAAGAAGGAATTATTACCAGTAGAGATGGTAGACTTTTCAGATAGCCTACAGCAAGTAAGCAAAACTGCAAAAGTGGTCAACAAGGAAGTTAGAAGTGCTATCACTGAGATCGCATCTGACCTTGTGGACAATGGCAAGATCATCGGTAAGGCATCAGCAAAGGAGGCTTCGAAGATCGCGACCAAATTGAACAAAGTGGTAACTGTAAAGAATATCAAAAAGACAACCGAGAATATCAAGCAGGCTTCTGTAGACTTCAACCAGTATACTTTAACTACGGCAGAGGATATCGTAGATGGGGCAATTGCGACTGGTGAGAAATGGCAAAACGTTACGCACAAGGCTATCAAAGGTGGTTTGAAGTTAGCAGCTAAGCAGCAAACTATGGTATTTGATACTTTGGATGCAGTGAAGGGTCAACTCTCAAACAATGTTGGTAGAATGAAAAAATTCTTCAGCAAAAACTAATTTGTAAAAAAATTGGTTAATGTTTTAGAGCCAAGCATGGTATTCCTTGCTTGGCTCTATATTTATAACGGCACCCGCAAGACATGAATAAAATTAAAAAGCCTTCTACTTGGATGAATTTTTCCGAAGTTTTCAGGGCTATGTATGATTTCAAAAAGTCATCTGAATTTGTCAATACCTATCACACGATCGGTGCAGGAGATGGTCATCCTGTGATCGTGATACCTGGTTTCCTAGGTAGCAAGACCAATACGATTAGACTACGAAAATTTATTAATAAACTAGGTTATAAATCCTATGATTGGGGACGAGGTACTAATTTAGGTAACCTTGAAGATATCAACGCATTGATCGATCTCATCGAAGAAATAGCGGCCAAGCATCAACAAAAAGTGACCCTTATCGGCTGGAGCTTAGGAGGTGTTTATGCTCGCGAATTATCAAAAATGAAATCTGATCTAGTGCGTCAGTGTATCACACTAGGGGCACCTTTTGCGGATATCAATGCGCCTAATCATGCCTCTTGGCTGATTGATTGGATGCAGGGTGACGTCCGATTGAACCCCAACTATAGCGACCTACTCGAGAAGCTAGCAGACCCCGCCCCAGTGCCTTCGACTGCGATTTATTCTAAGGAGGATGGCGTGGTGCCTTGGGAAGTTTGCCGTGAGCCCGTGGAGGATCGCTTTCATCAAAATGTGGAGGTCAAGGGTAGTCATCTTGGCTTACCGATCAATGCCTCCGTCTGGTATCTGATCAGCGATCGCCTGAGATACAAAGCAGAAAATTGGGAACCATTTTCACCAAAAGACAATATGCCCGATAGCGTATTTTTTCCTTCGTTTCCTTAGTTTTATTATTTGGGGCCATGCCGATGCCTGCACACTAGCCCGCACAATCGGCACCGCGCTATCCGTTCCTACATCCCTTTGCCAACGCGCGTAGCACAGACGGTGCAGTGCAACGTCTGTACAACCAACCTGCTAGGGATATACCACTTCTATCCCTTGTCCAAGAAAGAGTAACAATCTTACAAGATATTTTCCTTACAAGGAAAATTAAATAAGCACTATATCTTTGTAGTGAAAATTCCATAGAATAATTTGATCGCATCCTCAAAATGTCCAATGCGTAAATTTTCATTTGGACTATGTTGGTTATTGTCAGGATTGACCATTGGTACTATTATAGCAGGTATATTCAATTCATTAATAAATGTGGAGATAGGAACTGTTCCACCCATAATTCTAATTTTTATAGGGTCGGTATTGAAGGTATTTCGAATAGCTTTGGTGAGCCACTCTCCTTCAGGCGCATTCATATCCGTTCGAAAAGGAAGGGTATTTCTTGCATGATAAAAATAGATTAGATCTGGATATTTTTTTCTTTCTTCATAGCTTGGTTCTTTGTCTACAATATGATAGCCCTCTTTTTCGATATGTTTTTTTATGAGTGGTACGAGGACTGTAGGATCGGACTCTGGGACAAGACGTATATCGATAGCTATAGTGGCTATATCAGGTACAATAGTTCTAGCTTTAGCGCCTACCCATCCAGCATTTATACCTCTTGCGTTGAGCGATGGATATTGCAAAGATTCTTGATAGTTGGAGCCTACTTTCTCAGGGCTAGCAATCTGTAGAAAGTCTTGAATCTTAGTTTCATCATCTGGCACATTAGATAAAATATTTTTTGTTTTTTCATCAAGCACGATGCCATCGTAATAGCCTTCAATAGCTACAGTGCCATCTTTATTTTTCATAGAGGCCAGCAAGTGTGCCATTTTAAAAATGGGATTGGGAGCGTAATTTCCATAGTGGCCGCTATGCTGTGGACGAATAGGACCATAGGTAGTAAGATTGATAGTGGTGATACCCCTGCATCCGAAAGTCAGTGTCGGCTGACCAGAACTATGGACAGGACCATCATTGATAATCAATACATCTGCAGTCAATTTGTCTCTATATTTTACAACTGCTGCTGGAAGTGATTTGGATCCTAATTCTTCTTCTGCATCTAAGATGACTTTGATGTTAAATTGAGCTTTTACTTCGTCATTTTGTAGTCTGTCCATAGCTTGCAAAAAGGCAACTATAGGACCCTTGTCATCAGATACTGACCGACCAAATATTCTCCATTCTCTATCTATTGCTTCTTTATTTGTTGCTTTTACTTCTACCCATTCTCCTCTCACATTCTTTTTCTTGATGACAGCTTGATAAGGCGAGGCTTGGCCCCACTTTTGAGCATCAACTGCTTGACCATCTAGGTGCATATAAAATAAAACTGTGGGTAGATTCTTATCTACTTCTTTCTGAGCCAGTAGGAGTGGATTTCCATCTGTGGGGAGAACTTCATAGCGCATTCCTCTTTTTTGAAATGCAGATTCAAGCCATGTAATATTCTTGTCAATGTCCTTTTCAACTAGGCCAAAATTAGGAATGGCAATGAAATCTTTGAGTTCAGCAATTGCACCATTTAGATTTGAGTCGGTGGGCTGCGCTAGAGATGTCCAAGCGATAGAGACAAATATTAGGAATAAGATAATTTTCATAATCCATAGTTTGTGTTAAACAATATCTAGAAAGATATGAAAAAGCTAGTTCAAATTATCTTTCAATTTCCTACTATAAATGGTATTACACAGGTTTCACCTGATCAGAAATAACCAAATCCAAGTACCATTGATTGATATCAATAGTCTTTTCAGCGAGCTGTTTGCCAAATTCGGTAAGCTCATATTCTACTCTAGGGGGCACCTCGGCGTAGATCTTTCTTTTGATAATCTGGTTGGCTTCTAGTTTTTTCAAAGTGACGGATAGCATTCTAGAGGAGATCCCTCGAATATTAGATTTCAATTCGGTAAAACGGAGTACATCATAGTAGCCAAGATTATAAATGACAAAGAGACTCCACTTATCGGTGACCACACTCATAGCATCTTTGACGATACAGAAGCCCTTCTTTTTTTTGCTGGCAATTGACTTCGTGAAAAATAATGCGACTTTATTTTTGAGGTTAATACTTTGATTGTCAGCTTTAGTTACTTTCATGTTACTAGGTATGGTAAGTGTTACGTATTTTTTTAAAGAAAATATTTCCATAAATTTACAATGGTTACTAAAAGTAACTATAATCTATAATACAAACAATTATGTCAGTACCTACTAAGTTAAATTTGATAAATGATGTCCAATCTGTCTTTGAAGAGATAACGGATTGGTATAGCAGTCAGGAGGATGTTGATTTTAATAAGGTAGTAAAAAAAGATAAGTGGACTGCAGCGGGTCATCTATATCATCTAGTAAAAACGACCAGTGCAATCAATAAGGGCATGCAGATGCCAAAGATAGTATTGAAAAGCCTATTTGGTAAATGTAATCGAGTCGAGCGGACTTTCATGGAGCAACATACACACTATTTAAATACGCTAGGCGCCATAGTTGATTCAGGAAAAGTAGTAACACCGCCCTCTAATGTAGTACCTGAAGAAGGTAGAGCTTTTAAAGTAGATAGTCTACTGAAGCGGTGGAAAAAAGGTGGCGATGATTTTTGTTATCACCTTCAGAGCTGGTCAGAAGAGGATCTAGGTATCTATCTTGTTCCTCATCCCTTGATGGGAAAACTTGCCCTAAGAGAAATCACTTATTTCACCATCTTTCACACCAACCATCATCTTGATAATTTAAAGGAAAACTACACTCCTGTATCATGATTGGTTTCATGTAGTGGGCGAGCCGAATAGGCGGAAGCGGTAGAAGGACAAAGGGTAGAAGCGGCATCCCTTTGTTTCGCTTTGCGAAAAAAGGGATACAGCGTATGACCTGGTGCCGTTCCGATCTTTCCGCCTAGCCAGTCGAGCGGGCATCGGAATCGGTATGGCCCCAAATAAATAAGCCTAATATCAGTTAAGATATCAGACAGTAAAAAATGAGTTATTGAACCTCCGTACCCCCCAATGCGAAGGTCCAACTCATTATTTATAAAGTCTCATTAGACTTTAAATCTTTAGGTATGATTCGTTTCTTAAATATGTGTGGGAGGGAATAATGGTATTCGGAAAAATGAGTTATTGGACCTCCGTACCCCCCAATGCGAAGGTCCAACTCATTCACAAAGCCCGAAGGCCTTATATCTCAGGTATTAAATCGTTTTATAATTATTAGTGGGGGATATAAGTGGGAGGGAATAACGGTATTCAAAAAAATGAGTTATTGGACCTCCGTACCCCCCAATGCGAAGGTCCAACTCACTTTTATAAAGTCTCATTAGACTTTAAATCTTTGGTATCAAATTCGTTTAATCAATTGGGGAGTTTTAATATCCTACTTTTTTATGGTAGGTTATATTTCTTTATATTAATAAAATGGGGGAGAAAAAAGTGAGTGATCGGACCAATTGTACCCCCCAATGCAATTGGCCCAACTCACTTAATTAAAGTCCGAGGACTCCAATATCTTAGGTTTAAATATTCGCTTATTTTAACTGTGGGGAGATGTTTTCGAAAAAGTGAGTGGTAGATCAGTTCTACCCCCCGATGAACTGATCTGACTCACTTTAAACTCATTGCTGAGTCTAAGTCTTCTCTGCAAAAGATGAAATTAAATCCTGTCAGGGGGCGGATTTTAATAGCAACAATATCCTTAATGCAAGTTTGATGCCATATGGTTTTTGTATAATATGTAGGAATTGTCATGCAGAAAATGGGGAAGAGTACAGATGGTCAGTGTATTAATGTCAATATGACATGGTTTTGCGAATGGTATATATATTGAAGTTCAATTATAAAAAACTTTATAACTATGACAAAAGGAAACATATCAGTACAAACGGAAAATATTTTTCCGATAATCAAGCAGTTTCTCTATTCAGATCAGGAGATTTTCCTTAGAGAATTGGTTTCAAATGCAGTGGATGCGACCTCTAAAATTCAGACGCTATCTAGAAAGGGTGTGTTTAAGGATGAATTGGGAGACGTCACAATCGAAATTATCTTAGACAAAGAAGCGAAAACCTTAACCATTAGAGATAAAGGTGTCGGGATGACCGAAAGTGAGGTAAACAAATACCTTAATCAAGTTGCATTTTCTAGTGCACAAGACTTTCTAGAAAAGTATAAGAATGAAAGTTCTATCATTGGGCACTTTGGATTGGGATTTTATTCGGCATTTATGGTGGCTGATAGAGTAGAGGTGATCACACAAAGCTATAAGCGTAAAGAACGCACTGTGAAATGGAGTTGTGAAGGAGATCCTAAGTATACCTTAGAGAAAGTAGATAAGCGTGATAGAGGATCTGATATCGTCTTACATATCAGTGATGACGCTACAGAATACTTAGAAGAGGCTCGCATTCAAGAGCTACTGAATAAGTACTGTAAGTTCTTACCAGTAGAGATTAAGTTTGGTACTAAGACAGAGAAGGTCTTTAAAGATGACGAAGATAAAGAAGGTACAGATGTAGTAACCGATAATATCGTCAACAATCCAAACCCAATCTGGAAGAAGGCTGCTAATAAGATCAAGGAGGACGAATATAAGAGCTTCTATAATGAGCTGTATCCATATAGTCAGCCACCGATGTTTTGGATTCATTTGAATATCGATTTCCCGTTTAATTTAACAGGTGTATTGTATTTCCCTAAGATTAGCAATTCTATGGAGGTGCAAAAGAATAAGATTCAGTTGTATAGCAATCAAGTCTACGTAACAGATGAGGTGAAAGAAATAGTGCCAGAATTTTTGACACTCTTACATGGGGTGATCGATTCTCCAGATATTCCATTAAATGTTTCTAGATCTTATTTACAGAGTGATCAGAATGTGAAGAAGATCACGAGCTATATCACAAAGAAGGTAGCTGAGAAACTGAACAACCTGTTCAAGAAAGAACGTGAATCGTATGAAGATAAGTGGAAGGACTTGAGTGTATTTGTGAAGTATGGAATGGTGAGCGAGGAAAAGTTCTACGACAAGGCAGTTAAGTTTGCATTATTAGAGAATGTGGACGGTAAGTTATTCACTATAGATGAGTATAGAGAGAAAATCAAAGCGGCACAGACTGATAAGTACGAAAAGCAGGTCTTCTTATACTGTAATAACAAGGACCAGCAGGCTAGTTATGTCAAAGCTGCTAAGGATAAGGGCTATGATGTCTTGGTGATGGATAATATCATCGACAACCACTTTATGCAAAATCTTGAGCAGAAGTTGGATAAGGTAACTTTTGTGCGTGTGGATTCAGATATCGTGAGTAATTTGGTACAGAAGGATGAGACGATTGAATCTGTATTGAGCGAAAAGGAGACGGAAAAGGTGTTAACTATTTTCAAAGAGAAAATCGCTGACGAATCAAATAAATTTGAGATGAAAGCACTTTCGCCTGATGAGCCACCAGTTATCATTACTAAGCCTGAATTTATGCGTCGTATGTCAGAGATGCAAAGAATGCAGGGAATGGATAGCAGCATGATGCCTGAGATGTATAATGTGATCATCAATTCTAATCACGTGCTCATTTCAGATAAGCTGAATAAGATGCGAAATGATGATAAGAAGAGTGAGTTCGCAAACTACCTCTACCAATTGGCTTTGTTGAACCAAGGAATGCTGAAGGGAGAGGGCTTGAGTACATTTATAGATAAGAGTATAGAGTTCTTAAAGTAAGAATTCTAAAATCACAAATACTTTAAAATGAGTTGCAATTAATTTTGCAACTCATTTTTTAGTTGGCTCGCTCGATCAAAATAGTATCCACCTCTGGTGCTAAGTAGTTCATCGAGCAGACGAATCGCTTCTGCTTTGTCCTTGGATTTGACTTTCAGCAAAGCTAGAAACCAAGAAGCCTCTTCAAAATAGATATCACTGTTGATTCGAACAGTTTGTAATTCTTCTTCAGCTTGTCTAAGATTGCCATATTCCATATCTGAAATTCCCTTGTACAATCTGAGTCGATTGTCCTCAGGGTACTCATTGATTAAGTCTTCAAATGCGCTTAGCGCAGCTGCGTAATTACCTTGGTTATAGATTTTGATGGCTTGGGTATATTGATCATTTTCATTCTCGCCACGAGTTTGTGTATCCCACCGAGGCTTTTGGTAAAATTCAGCAAAAGTAACAGCAGGTTGATTAGTGTTTTTATATCCTATTACTGCAACAGCGCTTATAAGTAGGAGCATAGTTGCAGCAGCCAGATATATCCAATTTTGTTTTCTAGGATTGGAGTTGTTATTATATATCTCATCAGCATGATGGATATAACCTTCAAGCGCAGCTTCACACAGCGCGCAATCAAGGAGGTGATTTTCTATCTCAAAACGCTCTTCCCTAGAAACCATCTTTTTGACATAGCGCTGTATCTCCCTCTTGGTCAAGCAAGATCTATTATTAATGATATCGTAATTTTTAAGTTCCAATACTAAAATTTATAGTGACTTGAAATATATCGTCTCATTCTGCGCTTACCATTTTGTAAGTGACTCTTAATCAGTTGCGGATCCATTCCAGTTTCTTGACTAATTTCGGAATAAGATAATCGTTGAATGTAGAACAAGTCCAAGCAAAATAATTGTTGTGAGGATAAGTCTTTGCTTGCCATTTCTATCGCTATTCTTACTTTGTCGTCTTGCTCCTCTATTATTAGACGTTCCTCTTGGCTAAATTCCACATACGCTTCTTGTTGAATTTGAAATTTCTTGAACTTTTCTAATGCGGATGCCTTCCTGCTTTGCTTTCGCAGCTGATCTATGCAGTGGTTTTTGCAAAATCCAAAGAGCCAATTTTTGAAGTTAGTAGTCTGTAAACTGGAAGCTTTAAAAATCAGCTTTTCGTAAAGTTGAGCACTTAAGTCTTTGCTCCATTCGGGATCTTGGCTGTATTTGAGGCAAACGCCATAGATAAGGTGTTCATATTTTTGAAATAGTCTGAGCAGCCAAATTTGGTCATTACTTTGGCCAAACTTGTCAATTAGGACTTGATCATCTTGATTTTGCTCTTTCAATGAAGATTATAGCTGCTTTGAATCCTGTTTATTAACGCTAATCGCATGGGAAATTCTCAAAATGCGATTATTTGCTTAAATTTGTAGCAGAGATCTAATTATATAATAATTGATATTGATTAACGATTAAAGATAAAAATTAAATGGCGATTTCAGTAGGTAATAAAGCACCAGATTTTTCACTTGTTTCCGATACAAAAGAAACTGTTAGCTTGAATGACTATCAAGGAAAAAACCTTGTTGTACTTTTTTTCCCTTTAGCGTATACTGGTGTTTGCACTACGGAATTGTGTACGATGCGAGATGACATTAATAACTATAAGGATATGAATGCGGATATAGTAGCTGTTTCGGTTGACTCACCATTCGTTTTGGAGCAATTTAAGGCTTCACAGAACCTTAATTTTCCATTATTATCTGATTTTAATAAGGAGGCAAGTACTGCATATGATAGCATATATGAAGAATTTCCAGCATTCGGAATGCGCGGAGTGTCAAAGAGAAGTGCATTTGTGATTGATAAAGAAGGTGTGGTTAGGTACAAGGAATTATGTGATAGCCCAGGGGACCTACCAAATTTTGATGCCATCAAAGAAACATTATCAGGCTTAAAATAGTTACCTTACAAGTAGGAAATGACTATCTGTTCATAAAATCGATTATATTTAGAATACTTATTGAAAAAAAGTTTAATACCATGTTTGCTTCAGATCTTAGAGAAATATATTATCAGAACAACTTCAATTCGGCTGTAGAGGAGTTAGAGGATGTTGCTGTAGAAGAGATGACCGATGAAGGTACAGTGAATGAACTCATTGTCTATAATGACGATCACAACACTTTTGATTGGGTGATCCAATGCTTTGTGGAAGTGATCGGACATACCTTTGAACAATCAGAACAGCTTTCATTATTAGTTCATTTTAAAGGGCAGGCTGCAGTAAAAACTGCTCCAATGAATATCCTTAAGCCTTTAAGAAGTGAATTAGTCAACAGAGGACTATCTGCAGTGATCGAATCTCGCGATTAGTCATCACCCATTTCATATCTAACATTAATTGTACTGGCTCGAAGAAGAATTAATTTTTCCGCATCCAAAACATAGTGATGCTGACGGTCTTTTAGCTATAGGTGGAGACCTTTCACCTAAGCGCCTCATCCTTGCTTATAAAAATGGAATTTTTCCTTGGTTCAATCCAGGAGAGGTATACCTATGGTGGAGTCCAGATCCAAGATTTGTACTGTTCCCTGATGATCTGAAAGTGAGCAAGTCCATGCGCCCATATTTTAATCAACAAAAATTTATTGTGAAGTATGATACATGTTTTACCGCAGTAATGAAGCAATGCAGTGAGGCCAAACGTAGAGGTCAGGCTGGTACCTGGATCACAGATGAAATGATCGAGTCATACACGCATCTACATCATATGGGATGGGCACACTCGGTAGAAGTCTATGAGGGAGATGAATTAGTAGGTGGACTTTATGGGGTCGCCTTAGGTTCTGTATTCTTTGGGGAGTCCATGTTTGCCAAGGTAAGCAATGCGTCTAAATTTGGGTTTATAAGTTTAGTGCACAACTTGATTGCACAGGGCTTTACACTTATCGATTGCCAACAAGATACTCCACACCTTGCTTCCTTAGGCGCAGTTAATATCCCAAGAACTGAATTTTTAGAAATGATGGAAGGCAACAATAAACTAGAGCATAAACCCACAAAGTGGACCAATCTTTTCGACCCCATAGTATAGTTTAATTGGTATTAGCTAAATTTACGGCTGATTAGTTTATATACCATGATTCGATTTCTGATAGTTGTATTTTCCTTGCTCGGCATATCTGCTGTTCACAGTCCAAATCTTCAGACCCCTAGCGAATACCCTAAAGATTATTTTAGATCCCCTGTAGACCATGATATTAAATTGAGTGGCACTTTTGGAGAACTAAGACCTAATCATTTCCACGCAGGCATAGACATTAAATCTAGAACAGGAAAAACTGGACAAAATCTTTACGCTGCAGCAGATGGTGTGGTGTCTCGAATCAATGTAAAATCCTCTGGCTACGGAAACGCACTCTATATCGATCACCCAAACGGATATACCAGCGTATATGCACATCTGGGGAAGTTTCCCAAGAAGATTGCCGACTATATGTCCCAGCAGCAATACGATAGACAGATATCCGAAATAGAAGTCTATCCTCCAGCAGACATGTTTTACTTTAAACAAGGAGATATCATAGGTACTTTAGGATTGAGTGGACGTTCATATGGGCCACATCTGCACTTTGAAATTAGAGATACCAAAAGTGAGGTGCCGATCAATCCATTACTCTTTGGATTCGAGATCAATGACAAAGTAAGACCAGATTTGAGAGCCATTAAGCTGTATGGCCTCAACAGCCAAATGAAAGAATTGGAATCTAAGCAGTTCACCTTGCGTCAAGCAGGTAGTAATTATGTTACGCGAAAGGATACCATCGAGATGGATACCTATGATGTAGGTGTCGCGATGAAAGCCTATGATCAGATGACAGGCGTATCCAATCTAAATGGAATCTATGCTTTAGAGATGTATGTAGATGATAGTCTGCATTTTGGTTTTACGATGGATAAAATTTCTTTTGATGAGACACGCTATATCAACGCGCATATGGATTATATCGAAAGAGAAACGAAGAAGAGTTATTTCAATAGATGTTTTAGAATGCCAGGAAATCATTTATCGATTTACGAAAGTAAAAATTGGGACGGCGTCATTAAGATCAATGAAAATAGAGCTAAGAAGGTACACTATGTCGTCACTGATATCCATCAGAACAAGAGCGAATCTACCTTTTGGATTAAGAAGTCAAAAGGCAATGCAGATTTTGATGGAAAGCCATATCAATATTTGTTGTATCACAATAAGGATAATGAAATATCTAGAAAAGATGTCAGTTTTTTCGTGCCGAAAGGAGCTTTATATCGAGATTTAGAGTTTCAATTCTTGACTTCCGAAGACAGTTCTCACAATATACATTCAAGTGTCTATCACTTACATGATCCTCTGACACCACTGCATAAGTATTTTAGCTTGGGGATAAGGCCCAATTCAAATTTGCAGGCTCTAAAAGGTAAAGCCTTCATTGCTCATTGTGGAGAAAATAACGAATACTTCAACTGCGGAGGTACCTGGGACGGAGATATGCTGACTACCAAGACGAGTAAATTAGGTAGCTATTGTATCATGTTGGATACCATACCACCGAGCATCACACCAGTCAAGTTTAGATCAAAACTCAACGGGTACAATTCAGTAACTTTCAAAATCGGAGATAATATAAAAGTTGGTAAAGGAGGAGAAGATCTAAGCTACAAAGGATATATTGATGACCAATGGATACTGATGACTTACAATGGAAAGAACAGAACGGTAACCTATAAGATTGATGATCAGCTTCAAGTGGGACAGCATACATTCAAATTGATTGTGAGGGATGCCTTAGGAAATAGTACCACATTTCAAAAGCCAATCAGCCTATGAAAGTAGAACAAAAAATTTTATCTGAAATTCAATCTGAATTTGAGCGCAGACTTTACACAGAAGGGTATGATAGAATAGTGCAATGCCTCGGCTACCTGTCAGAAGAGGAGGTATGGGCTAGACCCAATGTACAAACGGTCAGCATAGGAAATCTTATTCTTCACCTTGGTGGTAATGTTCGTCAATGGATCTGTGCAGGTTTAGGTCAGCAAGAAGATATCAGAAAAAGAGATACTGAATTTAGCACAGAAGGAGGAGTTTCCAAAGTGGCATTAATGGAAACGATAAAGCGGACGATTATAGATGCCCAAGATGTAGTAGAAAAACTTGTTGTGGAAGATTTAGCTAAAATCTATAAGGTGCAAGTGTATGAAGAGTCTGGACTCAGTATTATAGTGCATGTCATTGAGCACTTTTCTTACCATATAGGTCAAATCACTTATGCAGTAAAAAGTCGAAAAAATATAGATACGCAGTATTATAAGGAGGATTTAGGATGAAGATATATCTTAAATTATATAACCTTAAAAATCTTAACTAGAGAAGTCAACAATGTTGGCAAGGCTAACCAAAACCACTCATTGTGAAAGATAAGGAGGAAGATAATGGCTATTAAAGACACTATAAAAACAATGTAGTCTACTTTTGTTGTTTCTCCTACTGTTGGTCTTGTTGTTTTAACTGGATCGCCCATTTTCTATATTTTATGCAAAGCTATAAAACTATGCCCATAAAAACCACTTTATGAGTAAAATTAGAGTCAAAAATAACCCTATAAAGCAGTGATTTTACCATTAATTACCGCAAATTTTATACCCGTCTCATCTCCTAAGAAAAATGCACATCTGTTCCCTGGTGCTAAATCAAATTTTACGGGTTCCTTCGCGTCTATAATCAATAACGGAATACTATCAAGTTGGCTATCAGGTACCCAGTCTTGTACTTGCATAATACCTACACCTTTTCGCAATAAAGCCATATAATCTATTGTAAAGGCTTCTTCCAGTGTTAATAACTTTTTGTATATTTTACAGGGTGTGCAGCTCATGTTATCCACATTTTTTTCCTCATATCCGTAGAATGTGGATAAGTCTCCGAGGTCTTCGATCGTAGCTACTGTATAATATGAGCTCCTATCTAGGATGTCAATCTCTTCTTTATTAATGGAGATGTCGATAGATTTACCCAACTGAGGATACTTTACATTCCTAATGATGAGGTCATTTAGTTGTCGATTATTTTCTGGGATAGCCCAGTATTGGTCTATGCTATATTCTTCTACTTTCCCATTGGCTATATTGTAGAGGAGCGTAAGCAATAGTGCAAAGTGCATTCTGCGTATTTCTTGTTTTTCAGGATCATCACGCAAGCCACCTGCTTCTACGAGTATGGTACTCGTTCCCCAATACTGGATATTGTCCCCAAAAGCGCGAGGCTCGAAATCATCATTATATCTTCCCGTATGATTTGGATGCAGCTCATCTAAAACCTCTTGCATCAGCGCAATTCCTTTCATGGCATTAGCTCGGGTATCATTGATATTTTTTTCATAATCATAGGCAGGAGCTAAAAAGGAATGGGTAGCTGTATTCGGAGTGCCTGGCACATTATAATGTATGCTCTGGTCGTGCAGATTGAATCCAAAGACAGGCTTATTCTTTTCATGTGCAGCTTTGAGCACCCGAGACTCGGGACAAGCAAATGCAAGAGCATCTCGATTCAAATCTATATTAGCGGCATTTCTTCTTTGGAAGCGTTCCACACCATCTGGGTTGAGCATAGGGATAAAGCACAATTCTAGATTCTTTATAATAGTATTTCTAATCTCAGAAAAGTCATCATCATCTCCCAACAGAAAGTGTAGCATATCAAACACCGCCATTGTCGAAGTAGGCTCATTGCCATGCATCTGCGTCCAAAGCATCACGTTTTTTCTGCCAGTACCTACCTTGACTTCAAAGATGGCTCTATCCTCTACACTTCTACCTAATTGGCTAAGCGATGCTCCAGACTTTTGACACTGCTCTATCAAAGGCAAGATGTCTGCATGTCTAAATCTACGATGCGCTAATGAAGATTCTTTATAGTTGGAATGCGCCTCATAAAGACGTTTGCCGAGAGTTTGATTTGCCGTCATACAGCAAATATAAGCACAGCGAATTGATTATTGCTGATGAGATACCACCACTTTAAAACTACTCTGGTGTTCTTGATTGGCTATGTGTACATAATAAATACCTGAAGCTAAATTCGCAACAGAGATAGTCTTACTTCTATCATTTAGTTTTGGGTAAAAGTTCGAGTACACAGCTTGCCCAAGAGCATTATAAAGGGTGAGTGCTACATCTTTATAGTTGCCTTCTGCCCGTATCTGTAGATATTGATCCACAGGATTTGGATGTAGATCGATACCACTGAATGGTGCTAATTGATTTGTACTATTTGTAGTTTGAAGCGTGATACTTCCTAGTAGCATACAGTCATTTTGGTCTTTTATCGTGTATCGATAGCTACCACCAGCGAGATTTATTATTTCAGACCCTATGTCACCATGATCCCATGTAACAATATAAGGTGGCGTGCCTCCAGTTATAGTAAGCTGTATGCTCCCATTATTATTGGTAGCGCTAGGTTGAGAGAAACTGTTTTCCACCTCCAATTCCTCAGGTTGATTGACTTCAAACACTCGTTCTTGAGTACAGCCATTTTCATCAGTCACCTCTACCAGATAGTCAGCTGCATTTATTCCATCTATAATGTTAGTGTCAAATCCATTACTCCACATATAGTCTATTTCTCCAACACCTCCGCTTATTAATGCCTCGATGGATGCATCTATATTTCCAAAACAAGATGCATCAGTTATGATTCCTTGGATAATGATTTGCTCTGGTTGCTCTATGGCAACTGTGACTTCTTGACCACAGCTATTATTATCTATGACCTCTATATAATATACTCCAGCTTGTAAGCTGTCAGCTAAAGCAAAATTATTCTGTACCTGTGTCGACAGATTTCCACCCACTATTTCGATGGCGTATGGACTAGTACCTCCTGTAATATTTACCTCCAGCTGTGCATCTCTTGCTCCAAAACACGAGACAGCAGTTACCACCTCATCAATGGTGATTTCCTCAGGTTGTTCTACATTAGTTGTAATTTCTTGAATACAGCCATTATTATCTATAACTTCTATGTCGTACACTCCAGCAATTAAGTTGTCAGCCAAAGCAAAATTGTTCTGTACTTGGGTTGATAGGTTTCCACCTGTTATTCCAATAGAGTAAGGACTAGTACCTCCCGCTACATTCACTACCAATTGTGCATCTCCTGCTCCAAAACATGAAATCGCTTGAGTTCCTAAGTCTACATCTATTGGAGTGGGGTCTACGAGTGTAATTTCTTCGATGATGGAGCATCCCACACCAGAACTAATAGTCACGTCATAAGTCCCAGAGAGCAAATCATTTCTCTCTTGATCGGCGGCTCCATCGGGCCAAAGATAGGTCAATACATCCTCTACCATATCGGCATGGAATGCTATAAAACCATTACTACCTTCAAAGCAACTTGGATCTAATTGATCCACTTGTACAAGAGGGAATACACTACCATTCTCGATCTCCAACTGATCCACAAGCCTACATCCATTCTCATCTGTTATAGTTACTTCATATGTACCTGCGATCAAACTTTCTATGTTTGGACCATTATTACCGCTGCTCCATACAAATTCTAAATTTCCATTTCCGCCAGATACGTTTAAACTAATCACACCGTCAGCGGCATCAAAACAAGATTCATTTATAGTCACTACATCTTCAATAACTAATGCAGTAGGTGAAAGTATGTCTTGCGTAACTACAGTGGTGCAGCCATTTGCATCAGAAACTGTTACGTTATATTCGCCTGCAATAAGACCCGTCAGGAAAGGCAAATTGATACCTGTGCTCCAAGCGTATTCATAAGGCGGAGTCCCACCTCTTAGCTCAAGACCAATGGTACCATTGCTGTCTCCAAAGCAAAGATTATTACTTGCATTAGCAGCCACCTCCAATAAGCTAGGCTCAGAAATTTCGAAAATCTGTTCACCAGCGCAGCCATCTCTGGAAGTATAGTTTAAGGTATACATACCAGCACTAAGTTCAGTAACTGCTGCTGCCTCACTATCTATACTCCAAGAAAAACTAGCAAAATCATCGCTGTTCAAAATTTGTATTGCACCCTCTTTACCCTCAAAGCAATTGTTATTAATGACATTAAATTCAAGTTCGATTTCAATATCTGCGTTTTGTATTTCGTATGATTTTTCTACAGAGCAATTGTTGGCATCTGTAATCGTGACCGTATATGCACCTGGGCTTAGATTTTGATTGTCTCTATCTACATTTCCATTACTCCAATCATAAGAATAAGAACCTGTTCCACCATCAATACCTAACAAGATTTGGCCAGTATTTGTATTACAGATTGCCGTTTCCGTTGTTGCCATGACTTCGATAGGATCAGGAGCCTCTAGTTCTGTGCTTAGTTCTTGCGAGCAGCCATTTCCATCTGTCACGGTTAATGCATAGGAGCCTGCCGCCAAACCAAATAAACCACTTTCCGAAACTCCGTTATTCCACTCAAATGTGAGTGGTGGATTGGCACCAGCGAGTATTATGCTTACCTCTCCATCTTGCTTATCTGCACAGCTAGGTTGTTCGGTGATCAGTACGTAGCTAGGTTTTTGATTTACGATGATTTCGATTTCATCTGTAGCACTATTACCTGCTTCATCCGTAACGGTAAGTTTAAGTATTTCATCTTCGATGGAGGTGATCGATCTTTTAGCACCTTCTACTCCATCAGACCAACTATACGTACATTCACAAAAGCTAAGCCTTGCATCTATTTCGAAAGATTCGCCTTCACATATTTCAATTGGAGCTCCTAACTCGATTTGGAGAACAGGTCGCTCACCTTCAAGTTTAAGAATCCAAGCATCACTGCCACCATTGTTTTCTGATAGATCATTGTCATCTGAGAAAGTCTGACCTACTAGCCAATAATACCCATCTTTATCCTGCGCTACCGCTTGGATCAGATCATCTTGACTTCCACCATATCTCGTAGACCACATTTTATTTCCTGATGCATCTATTTTAAGCGCAAAAGCATCCTTGTTGCCATAATTGCCATTGATCAAACCATCATAAGATTCGGTGATGCCTACTACAAGCATTCCGCCATCATGCGATGCGACGATATCGGTTGCAAAGTCATTGTCACTGCCACCAAATAGTCTCCTCCAGTTTTCTTCGCCTGCACTACTTAGCTGGATAACCCAAATATCTTCATTATAAATTCCGTTAATTCCAGAATTAGAAGTATTGATTTTTCCTTGCACACCTGTCAAGAGTATGTTTTCATTTCGATCCAGATCACAAGCCACAAAACTAGAGTAGTTACCATTGCTAAATCTTTTACCCCAAACTTGTTGACCATCGCTATTGAGGCATAGGACAAATCCATCCTTGATCCCTTTTTTATACTCTAAAAAATCTTCAGAGAAAGTAGTCCCTGCTATGATGATCTCCCCATTTCTGTTTATTTTGAAGTCACCAGCCTTATCTACTCCATTGCTGCCAATAGTATTCTCCCATAGGATGATACCATTTGGTAAGAGACGACAAACATATATATCTGTACCTCCACCAACACCATTTTGAGCGAGATCGCTAGAATTGGTGTTGGCAACTAGGATGATCGAGCCATCCAGTTGTAGCTGTACCCCGACGATGTTATCTAGTTTATTTCCACCTAGTAATGTAGATTGCGACAACGTATGATTTTCCTCATCGAGACTCCCGAATAAGATGTCACCAGAGCCAAGATTTATTTTTTGATCTAGATCTGTCGAATATGTCAATCCGCCTATATATGTTTTCCCTTGATCCAGCAAAATAGATTTGCCAAGATCATTATTGCTGCCCCCCACACTGCTTGTCCAATTGAGCTCCCCGCCCGCAGCCATCTCACAGATAATCATATCGTAAAGGCCTTTGCCTGTTTTTACAGTACCGACGTTGGATTGCCCATAGCCAATAACTTGAGCTCCTTTATCACTGTTAATATATATATCTTGAAAAATTTCGTCCTGTTCTCCACCATAGGTATGAGACCATATCACGCCAGATTGCCCCATCATTGGCGTCAATGATAGGATTAGCATGAGGCATGCCAATACTGCTATTTTGTTTACTCGATTAAACATGATGAACATGGGTACGTAAATGTAGCCTTTTAGATTTATAATGTTGATTATATTTAAGTTAGTTGTTTAAATTATACAGAGGCATCTGTTGTATTGAACCTTTTGTAAGTATATTTTTTATACTTTTGATAAAATTATTTCTGGTGAACAAACATGGCGATTTCATAATCACGGTATTCGTGCTGCTCTTATGCTTAGCATCAGCTGCTACGCTTGAGGCACAGATACATGTGCAAGCGGATCGTAGTATGGCTACCTATGAGGTAGGAGAGTTGATGAACTTCCAGGTGACCTCTACAGAGTCTGGTGAAGTGAGTTATATCATTAGGAGAGACAATCATGCCCCCATTCTAGAAAAAGGCAGTTTCTATCTTGAGGCAGGACAAACATATAATATTCCTTTCTCACACGAAGAGCCCTCATTTTTACTGTGTTACGTCAATCAAGAAGATAACTCTGACCGAGCGGGTATAGCGATCTCACCATATCAGATCCAGCCCGTAGAGCGTGAGCCCGCTGACTTTGATGCTTTTTGGGATAAGCAAAAAGAGGAGATGAGGGCTGTAGATTCCAATCCCCAATTGACCCCACATAGCTCCAACAATTATAACGATACCTATAAATTAGTCATGGATCATATCGATGACCGCAAAGTCTATGCTTACGTTACGATACCGAAAGGTCAAGGTCGATTTCCTGCCTTTTTGGTAATGCCTTCTTTTGGAGGTGGAGCCGATCACGTGAACCCTGGTAATAATGAATCAGCACAAATAAATGCTATTATCATTACGATGAGCATCCATAATGCTGATCCAGAGCTAGGAGACCCAGATCGCTACGAACCAAACGATATTTCCACTAGAGAAGGTAATTACTATCGATACGGGTTCATGGCAGGTGTACGATGTCTAGATTACCTATTCACAAGGGATGATTTTGATAAGCAGAATCTTGGCGTCATGGGTATCAGTCAAGGTGGTGGTCTTTCTATAGTGATGGCAGGATTAGACGATAGGATTAAGATGCTAGTGTACTCAGTACCCGCGCTTTGCCAGCACAATGGTCTCAAATATGACCGTACTAGTGGGCACCCATATTTTATTTTCAATTCACGCACCCGTGATGGTTCGCCAGAGCATGAGCAAAATACTTCAGATGCGATTCGCTATTATGATGCAGTCAATTTTGCCAAACGCTACAAAGGGCCATCTATGTCTTTTTTGAGTTACGAAGATCACGTTTGTCCTCCAGGTACGGGTATGGCAGCCAACAATCTACTTACTGGCAGCCCCAAGATTATCAATCACTCTCGCGAGACAGTCCATGAGACGCCTGATTATCAGATCAAGCGTTATGATGCAATCCGCAAATTTATGCCCGTTACGAAAGGTTCTAATGGAGCCATTTCAGTAGATGTTGGATATGGGGTCACGACTACAGCAGATAATTACACGACTGTAGTAGATAATCCCGTCACCCTGACCAGCACAGTGACCTTAGAAGATGGCATTGTAGACCTGAGCAGTGACTGGGCGAAGCTTTCGGGTTCAGGAAAAGCGATTTTTTCCAACCCGACATCCAGCACGACAACCGTAAAATTTGACCAAGCAGGCACTTATGTATTGAAGTATAATGCCACTGATGCTCGCTACATTGAACAAACTGACCGATGGGTGACCATCCACAATTTTATTACTATCACAGTAGAGTAGCGTACGTTATTCAAATAGTTTTTTAGCAGATTTTAAATGTTGGGGCCATGCTGATGCCTCCGCACCTGTCAGCACGATCAGCACCGCGCTCTGCGTCACTTCATTTCATTTCGGTCCCGATGCCTGCCCGAATGGCTAGGCAAAATCGCGACTACTCCCTCTGGTCGTCTGACTCCGATCCCTTGTCCAAAAGCCAGCACGCAAGCGGTAGGTCGGATTAGGTCTGATGCGATTGGGGCGACCCTGTAGCCAGTGTAAAGACAGGCGATTCATCGATTCTCTCTTTAAACCAAACCCAATCGCTGTCCCAGAAAATCGAAGATTTTAAAAAAATCATAACCCATAATTCATAATCCATAATTCTTTTCCTTTTCTTTAGCAAAAGCAAAAAAAATGGATATCGCGCACGAGGTAAGAACAGGAGAAGAATTAGACTGGTCAAAATTAAGTAATTATTTACACACCAATCTAGAAGAAATCCAAGGCAACATGCAAGTCAAGCAGTTCCACGGCGGGCACGCCAACTTGACCTATCTCTTACTATTCGGCGAACAAGAATTTGTACTACGCAGACCCCCGTTTGGCAAGATCGCTCCAGGTGCACACGATATGCACCGAGAGTATAAAGTCTTATCTAAACTCTACCAGCATTTTGACCCAGCACCGAGAGCTTATCATTTCTGCCAAGACAAAACCATCATCGGTGCCCCTTTCGTAATCATGCAAAGATGCACAGGATTAGTCATCAGAGGAGTTATACCCGAGGCACTAAAAATACACGATCGTGTAGAACAGCGTCTCACCGATGCACTCATCAAAGCACAAGCTAACTTGCACACCATAGATGTCCAAGCAGCTAACTTACAAGATCTAGGAAAACCAGAAGGGTTTGTAGAACGCCAACTCAAAGGCTGGTCCAAACGCTGGCATCTCGCCAAGACCGAAAAAATTCCTGAAATGGATCAAGTCATGGCGGCTCTAGCGAAAGCCATACCCAAACCTCAAGCCGTGTCCATCTTGCATAATGATTATAAGTTTGATAATTGCCAATACCAAGAGGATAATCCTGACTTGGTGACCTCCATATTTGATTGGGATATGTGTACTATCGGAGACCCTCTGATCGACTTTGGATCTACTTTAAGCTACTGGCAAGACGATAGATTTGTGGATGTCCAACTACCCATCATCGTCCGAGGAAATTTCCCTGATAAAACTTATCTCAAAGAAGCATACGCCAAACAAACAGGTTTCGATCTGTCGCAAATGGACTGGTACGAAGCCTTCGCCTTGTGGAAAAATGCAGTCATTCTGCAACAGCTCTACGCCAGATTTGTTAATGGAGCAACCACAGACAAAAGAATGGCCGCGATGGGTACGTTAGCAAAGCTTTTGGCTAAAGTGTCAAAGCAAGTTATCTTGGGCTAGGCAAGATAGGGATTCATTAATTAAATATGAGTCCACTCCGAAAACTCACAAAACCAAAAATGTTACTTTTGGCGATATTTTTCATTTTCTCAATCCACTGATGCACAGTCACGCCAACGAGTTGTCGCACAGTCACGCCAACGAGTTGTCGCACAGTCACGCCAACGAGTTGTCGCACAGTCACGCCAACGAGTTGTCGCACAGGCATTACTGAATTTCCAAAATCAAAAATTTCATCCAAAATACTCCACTTTATGCAATTCGTCAGTTTTCGGAGTGGACTCAAATAAATAACTCCAAAAGAATGATAATAAGCAAAGGAATCAGTATCAGTAGTCTCATAAAGTGGACAGGTCATCATGTGGTTTGGCTAACTGCATTTATGGGCGCGATAGCTACCTTATATTACTTTGATATTATCACGACTGGTATCCCATGGATCACGGTTTCGGTGATAGGTACAGCTGTTGCATTTTACGCTGGTTTCAAAAACAATCAAGCCTACGATAGGATGTGGGAAGCACGAAAAATTTGGGGAGGGGTCGTCAATGATAGCCGAACTTGGGGGATGATGGTAGATGCTTACGTTTCGAATCTATTCAATAAAAATAAAGCAAGCGAAAGTGAAATTTATGCTGTGAAAAAGAGACTGATTTATCCTCGTCAATATGCTAACCTCAGTAGGTATTTCGTAGACAAATTTATTATACTATTGCCATTTAGCATGATTCCTGAAATAATGAAAATGGGAGATTGGGGCGTTTGGATTTCTATACCTATCACTGCACTTGTTGGATGGGTCTATGTGATGATGGAGTTGGTCGGCGATTATACAGAGAATCCATTTCAAGGAATGGCCAACGATATTCCGATGATGTCTTTGTGTCAAGTCATAGAAATAGACTTGAGAGAGATGCTAGGAGAGACAGACTTGCCACCAAGTATCAAAGCAAAAAATGGGCTGTTGATGTAAGAGGATAGTTAAAGCACTACATCCTAAAATTCTAAAATAACTCTATGAGTACCATACTTGATCATGAGGAGAAACCAATAAAGGTCGATCCCAGATCTATGAAGTCTTTCAGATATTTTATTTACTCTTTAGTTTCATTGTTGATGGTATTACTTCTGTTCTTTTTATATAATAATTCGGACCTCCGAAATTTAGGATTTGTTCTTGCAGTTTTAGCTTTAATTTTTGTTGTATCAAGTTTGTTAGGGTTTAAAAATGCGGTCCAGAGCTTATTGGTGAAGGAAAGTTGGAGTGTTTTTAAGGTAATTGGATTGATCGGTAATTTCATTACTTTTGGTACAAGCGTCAGTTTTGTTTTTGCAAATGTGCAAGATGTGTTGTGGTGGTATAATGGGAGTTGATTGCGATGCAACAGCGAGCCTAGAATGGACAAGCGGTGGAAGTGTTATATCCATGCGGGCTGGCTGTAGAGACGTTGCACTGCAACGTCTATGCTGCGCCCAAGCAAGAATGGATGTAGTAACGGACGACGCAGTCCCGCCAAATATTTGGCGGGATGGCCCATAAAAAACATAATTATAATACTGAATCAAATAAAATACAAGCGAATCAATTCGGTTCATAAAATAAATAGTCATGGCTAGAAAAAAAGATAAGACGGCTTCCTTTATGTTGAGATTTACACAGCAGATATTTGAGGATGAAGGAGAGACGAATATCCAATGGCGAGGGATGGTGTCCCATGTGCAAAGTGACCATCAACTCAAGTTTGCGGATGTAAATGAGGCGATGAAATTCATCCAAGAGAGACTGCAAAATTTGACGCTGCATAATACTAGTGATAAGTCTAAGAAAGAACAAGAAGGTCTCTTGGTCAAAAGTCTAGATATGTGGAAAATGGTGCGGGCGAATGCTCCAAAAATGATCGCCGATGCTATCAAGGATCCCAAAAAACAGGTCGAAAATCTGCAAAGTCAAATCTCAAATATTGGAGATGAGATCAGCTCTCGTGTCGAGATAGACGAATGGCGAGGTGCTTCGAGAAATGATTTTAAAAAAATACTATCAGCGATAGAGACCTTGTCAGAGGACGTGAAAAAGGTAAATAAGAAAGTCAATAAACTAGCTAAGAAAATAGAGAAATAGTGAGGTGGCACTTTGACACCATATCTGAATTGGAGTCGCACAAGGCGTCGTGTAATTTGCACGTCTACACCTTGGGGCAATTTGTGGTACACAGAGACGGTCTTGCTATTCCTGAACAAGAATGGGGGAGAGAAAAAACGGTGCAGTTATTTCAGTTTTTTGTGGCCAATCTACAGCGCGCAGCGATCCATCGAGAGCAGATCAGTAATCGAATTTGGGAAGATGACAAAGCCAATGATTTTAAAGTAGCACTGCATGGAATCAATAAAGCCTTAGAACCTAATCGACCTCCTAGAACTCCACCTACATATCTCCTTCGTCAAGGTCATTCCTATCAACTGGACCATCAAAAAGTGTGGATAGATACTCTGGCGCTGGAAAATTTTGTTGCTATTGCGAACTCAGCGGATCAAAATAATGCGAAAGTGATCAAAGCACTGCAAGAGGCCGTCTCGCTGTATCATGGGGTGTTTTTGCCAGACCGTATCTATGAGGATTGGAGTGCGGAAGAGCGGGAGCGTATTCAAGTCATAGTGATGGGTGCATACTACTATTTGGCTGAATTGCAGTTGTCGATCAATGCGATGGAGACGATCAGGCTTAGTCAAAATGCACTCAATATAGATCCCAGTTGGGAGGATCTGTACCGTCTACAAATGATCGCATATATACAAATTGGAAATCGTCCACAAGCGATCAAAACATATCAGAAATGTAAAACTGTATTAGATGAAGATTATGGTCTAGAGCCTTTGCCTAAAACTTCTAAACTATTGTCAACTATCCGTAGTTAATAGAAGTGTCTTGTACTAGATATAAGGCTTGTAACCAGTTTGTAACTGATAAATCGTATATTCGCAGAAATAAATTAAGAATTAAATAAGTATAAGAATGTCTAAGAAAAAGAAAAGTAAGAAACTTAAGAAAGCAGCAAAATCTAGGTTGGCCAAATCAGAAAAGAAATTGTTGTCTGCATCTGACGCCTTACTCACCATCTCAGTAGAGACGGGTAAAAAATGGCATAAATTATTTAAGCATAGTATCACTACTTCCGAGCCGATATTAGAAAAACAAATAGATATGTTTTTTGATACTACGGAGGCTGTAAGTGATCAATTGGAAGAAGGGGCAGACCGATTTAAAAAATTGCTGGGAATCAAAGAAGACATTGGTGATATTGTCCAAAAGAAAATAAGTAAGAATAAAATAGCGAAGCAATTAGCCAGTAGTGCAAATAAATTGATCGCAATAGTTGATGATTCTGGTATCAGGGACACCTTGGAAAAAGGTGCAGTGAAAATCAAAATGGAGATCACTGAAAGATTAGGTGGTAAAGGAAAGAAGAAGGCTAAGAAAAAATCTGCTAAGAAAAAAGCAGGCAAAAAGAAAAGTACTGCTAAGAAGTCAAAGTTGGTAACGACTAAAAAAGCATCAAAAAGTGTAAAGACGAAAACGACTGTAGCGAAGCGCAGAGGAAGACCAGTGGGTAGTAAGAAAAAAACTGCTGCTGCTAAGAAAGCAATCAGTTCTTCTACCAAGACGTCTACTCAAAAAGCTACGGCAAAACGTAGGGGCAGACCTGCAGGAACTACTAATAAATCCACTACCGCTAAGAAAGCAACCACGGGTGCGAAGCGTGGACCTAAGCCAGGCACAAAACGGAAAACTACAGCTACCTCTAAAAAGACAACTAGGAGTGTAAAGGTAAAAAAAACGGCTACTCCTAAAAAGACGATTAGAAGCGTAAAGGTTAAAAAAACTGCTCCGGCAAAAAAAGCTACTACAGGCGCAAAGCGTGGCCCAAAGCCTGGTGCAAAACGTAAAGTGACCGCTACGGCCAAGAAGGCAACTACTGCTAGCAAGCGTGGCCGTAAGCCAAAAGCAGGTAAACCAGGATACGATGATCTCAAGAAGGTCATGGGTATAGGTGCTAAGATGGAAAAGATACTGAACGAAAAAGGCATCAAGACTTATAATCAGCTCAAGTCTATGAAAGTCGGTGATCTGCAGGGTATCATTAATGGTGCTGGCGGATACTACCAGTCTTATAAGCCACAGATGTGGAAGTCAGAGGCGGCCTTAGCTGCTGCTGGTAAGTTTGATCAGATGAAATCGGGGAGGAGATAAGGATAGTTAAAAGTTAAAAGTGCTATTCGATAGTATTCATTTTACTTACTTCAAGTTATAATAAGGGTTCTTTGTGGAGATACAGGGAGCCCTTTTTTTAGTTGATAGTGAGCCCTTTTTGTCTACACAAACGCAAGGACTTTGATTTAGTAATAGTTCGAAAAGCTGAGTTGAGGCTGTCGGAACCACCTTAGAAAAAGCTTTAGTAAAGTTCAAGTGCACTAGCTTGCCCAGCTCAAAGAGATGGGATACCTAAGAATATTAAGCTTAGCTAGTATGGGTGACTATCGAGGGCACAGCAGTGTCCTAAAGTGTTGAAAGAACACATGAAAAAAGCATCCGACCATCTTTCAGTCCTAAAAATCCTAGTTCTATTAAAAAAGTTGAAACAGGTAAATAGAACTGTAAATACCTGATAGTCAATAAATTTTGTAATCCTAATAAATTTATTTCCCTAATTACTTGCATAATACAAGAATATTAGCCTACATTTGTAGTGTACTAGTTAAGTAATACACAACAACACCTTTAAAACATCTAATATGATTAACTTATCTGATATCACCTTTGCCTATAAGCACGGTGTTTTCAATAAAAAAAAGGGGGAGCCTCTCTTTGACCAATTGGACCTGCAGATGGAAGCAGGGCAGGGACAGATTTACGGTCTACTGGGTAAAAACGGAGCAGGGAAATCTAGTTTGCTTAAACTAATCTCAGGCTTAGTATTTTCAGATGAAGGTACCGCTGAAGTCATGGGATATGATCCCGCAGACAGACATCCAGGGATGTTAGCAGATATCTATTATGTCCAAGAAGAACTGTACTTACCGGAAATCAAAGTGAATGCCTACGAGAAATTCTATGCACCTTTCTACCCTAAGTTTTCGGCTGAGCAATTCGATTATTGTCTTCGCGAATTCGGGATCGACAAGGACAGTAAAATTCCGAATTTGAGTCATGGGCAAAAGAAAAAAGTAATGCTCAGTTTTGGGATGGCCTGCAACAGTAAACTCCTAATCTTGGATGAGCCAACCAACGGATTGGATATCCCCTCCAAAAGTTTATTTAGAAAAATGATTGCCAATGCTATCTCTGATGACAGACTATTTATCATCTCGACGCATCAAGTCAAAGATGTATCCAACTTGATAGATCCGATCATCGTCCTCGAAAATGGAAAAGTACTTTTCAATCAAAGCGTAGAAAATATTTCTAAGCAACTCTCCTTTGATCTCGAGCAAGGACTCAACGAACCTCAAGATACACTCTTTAGTGAGCGCATTCCAGGGGGGTATAAGACTGTTCGTATTAATGAGACGGGTTACGAATCAGAGATAGATTTAGAATCGCTATTTAACACCATTGTGGTGAATCCAGACAAAATTAATAATCTCTTCCAAAAAGATATATATCATGAATCAAACTAAAACATTTGACTTGAGCCGAGTTGGTTTATTGATCAAGAAAGAATTATTTTATCAGCGTAAGGCACCATGGATTATTATCGGAGGCGTTTTCGTTTTCTTGCTTTTCATAAATTTATTGATGTCTTCTGAGAGTCCTGGGCCTAATGATCTGCCTGCAAATCAGTTGATGTTTTATATTTTTTCTCTTCTTATATTAGGGACTATATTTACGGCCTCAGCATTTAACGAATTGAATAACAAATCCTCGGCTCATCACTACTTGAGTATACCAGCGTCTACTTTAGAAAAGTTGATAAGCAAGTGGCTAGTGACTGGAATATTTTACGTCATTGCTTTTAATATATTTTACTTTATATTTTGCATTATTTCTAGTGCACTAACAAATTATTTTTTCGATCAAGCATTTATAGTTTTCAACCCCTTCGAGCCACGGTTTGAGTTGGATGGGATGACTCCATTATTCTTTAGTAAGCTTTATTTGGCCCTGCACACGGTCTACCTCGCTGGAGCAATTTACTTCCGCAAATATGCTTACTTCAAGACTATGATTGCACAGTCTTTTATCTTCTGCAACCTAATTGGACTTATGATGGGGATTGGAAGTTTATTCTTTGTCGATGTTTGGACGGAGGGCATCAATTTAGCGCACATAGATATAGGAAGTGGAACTAAAAATATATTCGAAAATGTGTTCCCAATACTGGGTAAAATTATGCTATGGTTTGTTTTTCCACTTTGGATGTTGACCTACAGCTTTTTCAAACTAAAAGAAAAGGAAGTATAATATGGATTTTTCTAAAAGTCAAACGATATACATGCAGATCGCGGATCATATCTCAGAACAAATCCTTGCGGGCCAGCTCCAAGCTGGAGATAAGGTACTTTCTGTCAGAGAGATGGCTGCCGATATAGCGGTGAATCCCAATACGGTGATGCGCACCTACTCGTATCTGCAGGAACAAGACATTATTTTCAACAAGCGGGGCATCGGATACTTTGTGTCAGAGACTGCCCTAAAAATAACTAGAAGCATGAAAAAGCAGGCCTTCGTCGAGCAGTATTTACCGGATTTTTTTAAGAGTATGGATCTTCTTGATATCAAATTTGAAGATCTCAAAAAAATCTATGATGATCACACTAAAAGTAAGTCCAACTAAACTCATATCTTAATCTAAAAATCACACATCATGAAAACAAGTAATAAAGTATTATTCGGAGGGCTTGGACTAGTATTGTTTTTTGGTATAGCCCTGGCTGGGATTACCAGATCGACAAGCACTATATATTCGAAAGAGGAGTGCAGTAAGCTGCCGATTATAAAGAAAGAGTTAGACTTAACATTTGAGTCTATTTCTGCGACTCAAAATATCAAGGTGGTACTTCGCCAAGGAGACTTTAAAGTCTCTATGGAGGCTGCCGAGAAGCTGGAGGCTTTTATCAATCACTATGTTGAAGATGGTACGCTCATATTAGATATTGAAAATGGGGCTGACATTCCATGCCCTGTTGAGTTCACTATTCAGTGTCCTACACTCAAAATGGCGTCTATGTCTAATGGAGCTGGCTTGCTTGTAGAAAATCCATTCGATATACCAAATCTAGAGCTACGAGCGCAAAATGGTGCATGGATCGATATGCATGTGAAGAGTGATGAGGTGGTGCTAAGCGCTCAGAATGGTGCCAATATTACTTTGACTGGAGACATTAGATATTTGGATGCCAAGGCGGTAAATTCCTCTAACATCACAGCAAAAGACGCAACTATTAACAAGACCGCTATCAAACTGTCTAACTCTGCCGCTGCCACGATTCATACCGATACCATATCTCAGGCCAATCTGGTAAATAGTTCTTTGTTGCGTTATGTGGGTATCACCCAATTAGAGGATGTGAGGACAGTGAACTCCAGTTCTATTGAAAGAGTAGATAATTAGTTTGGGTCGTCCCGATAAAGAAAAGGCAACCGGCTTTATCGGGGTGACCGAACAGTGTGTGGAAAAAAATCCTGTGAATCTTTTTTGTGAGGAAACCGCGACTTCTGCCAAGGCACGTACGATCAGACCTTTGATGAAGCGGTACATTGTCTCGACCAAGCCTTTCAATCCTTTGTCCGAAGATTTTTTTATGATGTAGGTTAGGAAAATAAAAAGAGTAACATGGGAAAACTTCTTAAATATTTGAAATCATAAAAATGATGAAGGCAAAGTGTTTTATTTTCCCAAATTAAAATCCATAAATATTCTGAATCAAATTATCGTTTTTCTTAGAAAGTGTAGCATCGTAATCTCCTGAATGTTTTACTTGCGATACAATCTGATTTATGTTTTTAACTATTAATTTTTCTTGTTCCTTAGTAGGCTGCAAAAATGGTATTCGTTTTATGTAATTTGATGAATTGTTAGTCGAAGGATTTATTGTTCTGATCAGCTTATTACAAGTCGGTGAATTAAAAAAAGCCAATAGGTAATATAATAAATCTTCATTTTTTGGGAATATACCTACTATAGACTGATCGAATAGCCTATTTTCAATAATTGCTCCAGTTATAGAACTTGAACTGACCATGGGTACTGCTATCCCTTTTCTGAAATAGTAGGATGAATTTTGATATCGAGCTTTCTTATCTGTTTTATAAAAATTGACAATTTCTCTGGACCACTCCATAAACCAATTATCCGATTTATAGTACCGTACGTTGCCCCCTTTTACAATTGGAACATATATTTTTTTACCCTTTATTCCATCTAGAGGTCTCGTACTACAATCGTAGGTAATCAATTTTTTTTCTACTTCTTCATATCTTTTAGAATTACGTATCTCCTTACTAAGAACCTTTAATCGATCTTTGTCATTTCCCGAATAAAATCCAGTTGCACAATCACAAATATCCCCTATGCGCACCTTAGATTCTTTAATGCAAGTTGATACTTTTGGATTGGCATTGGTTAGAAAAATATAACCATCATTATTTAAAACATTCTTTTGTTGTATTTTTAATTTGGTTAGATGTTTTAGCTTATTTTTCCCTAACTCTTCAACTTTTTTGAAGTCTTTAATAATCTGAAATGTATTTTCTAAATTGGACGCATAGTTACTTGATTTTTCTAAAGCTACTATAGATAAATTCGCATAACCAAAGTTGACACCTGGAAAGTAAGAAGATGGAAATAAAGCAATCTCCTTTATTTTAGTTGCAGATAAAATATACTTTCTGATGTCCTTGTGCATATTTAAATTCAAGTAAGTATCAGGAATTATAAATACTAATTTGCCACCTTCCTTTAGTGATTCTATACATCTATAAAGAAAGAGAGAGTAGCTTTCCTTTGCATAAAAACCATTGAATCTTTTTTTCAAAGTAGCTCTATCTATGGTATTTCTCCAAGCACCATAAGGCGGATTCGCAATTACTGCGTCATATTTTCCGCCCATTGAACATAAAAGCTCTAAATCAATATCTATCAGTGTATCCGTTTGTTTAACAGATATATTTTCAAATTTTTCATACTTTGACCTTAGCGTAGCGCAAGCATTTTCATTCAATTCAAACGCATCTATGCTAATGTTTTGATATTTGTTCAATATAGGATCAATAAAAACACCATCGCCTGCACATGGTTCAAAAATTAATTCTGTCCCTTTCAAGTTTAGCAAGTCGACCATGTATGAAACGATAGCTTCTGACTTGGTGTAATAAGCTTGAAATATTCTTTGTTCACTAATCATATCACCAAGTTAAGTATTGAGTTAGGTCATTGTTATTTAGATGATCGACAAATTCATTTTTTAAATCAGCCGTCCAATCAATGTTTTCAGAAATCCAAGCACTAATATTAAATACAGAATATTTGTGAAGTTCCCTGTATGTTTCTTCTCCTGAGAAAGCAGACCATGTGTTTGAGTTTTTTAAGATATTGAAATAATTGTTGTTTTCTGATGCACGGACAAAAATTAAAGGTTCATAATCATGCCCTAGGCTATGATAAATACTTGCAACCAATAGAAGCCTATTGACATTTCCTTTTTCATTAGAGCCAAATCCACTCTTGAAGTCAACTACATATTTCTTACCTTCAAATATGAAGTGAAGGTCTAGTTCTAATTGAATTTCACCTGACATGACAAGGCTCCAAACTTTATCGTAGTACTGATTTAGTTGTTCCTTTTGATCTTCAGAGATATCAAGACCCTTTATATAATCTTTTACTTCAGTGGCTAATTGTGTTTTGACGCCAACAAATAATGGGGGGATAAATACTTCTATATCATTGATAGGATACTCAAATGCTAACTTGCAAAACGGTTCCCAAAGCTCGCCAACTCTTCTTGAAAAAGCCATGTATTCGTATGGCCATACAGAATGGCGAATTTCGAGCATAACCACATAATTACAATAGGTTACCATTAGGACACACTCTAAGATTTCCTTATTAGTCCAATTGTCTTTATGGCCCTTTTGCTCCACAATTTCAATGATAGTTTTTCTTGCTTTTACGAGTAGTGTATTGAGTCTCTTGGCTTTCTTTTTATACTCTGTATTTCCATAGTTGTCACTTACTTCTGCCAAGAATTCGTTGGATCTATAGCGAAATTAATTTAATAATTCAGCTTTACTTTTTGCTTTGTCTTTCGTTATTTTCATTAAGTTTTTGCCGTTTTTAAGTATTCAATTTTTTGTTCAGCTACTTTCATTGCCTCTAGTCCTAATTCTTCGTCTTGTAATTGGTACACAATTTTATCACTCAACCAAGCTATTATTACTTCACTGTTTTTGTCATTATAATATTCTGACAATGAAATAACTTGTTGTTTAGTAGGCATTCTATCGCACCTTTCAATCTTGCTTAAAAGTGTTGGGTCTAAAGATAAAGCTGCACCAACTTCACGTAAAAGGAGCCCATTGGATTCCCTCAATTCTCTTAAAGTTTCTCCGATATTTTTCATTCGACTTCATTTGACTTGACAATATTTGTCAAATGTATTAAATCTTTATCTATAATGTAGTTTTTTTAAAATTTTTATAATGGCGAGAAAATCAATATGTCTAAAAGACTCTTTATTATTTTGAATTAAGAGTTTAGCATTAGCCAGAACTATGCAGCACAATCCCCCGTGTGAGGGATAGTAGCCAGCGCTGGCGATAGCCTGCGAGACCTCTGCCTGTGCGATGGCTTCAGAAGAGGGCCGAGTGAATAACGAGTGGCGTATGAGCCCGACCCCGACAGCAGAGCTTTGTGAAATAGCCAGGGGGCACACCCCAAATGTTAAAATCCAAATAATTTGATTTTTTATTTCAATTTTTGGAATCCGAACAATACATATTTAACGTATGTAAAGGAAACGTCATAGATGAAGTTCCTTTAAGGGTGCTCCATCGCTTTCTTAAATAAAAATAATAATATGAAATCAGTACTACTTACCCTTATTAGCCTAATCGCAATATCAATATGGTCTCCAAGTCAACTTGAGGCACAAATGGTGACCACAGGTCTAGATGATGGATCCATAGGATCCCTGCGTGGACAAATAAATAATGCAGTGCCAGGAGCCACTATTAGTTTTATGTCAGCTGTAACAATTGTGAATCTAAATGACGAGATTATTATTAATAAAGATATAACTATCAATGGTCTTGCGGTTGTGAATACAACGATAGACGCAGGTGGAAACAGTCGAATATTTGATATTCAAAGTGGAACTGTAGTATTAAATAATCTTAGCTTGTCCAATGGAGTAGCAGTAAATGGTGGTGGCGTATTTAATGCCTCAAACTTGACTATGAATAACTGTTTGGTGAGTGCATGTGTTGCAAATGGGGCTTCTGGATCAGGTGGTGCAATACTGAACAGTACTGGTGGTGTATTTACTGCAAACGATACTGGATTTAATGGAAACGTTGCCAATCGAGCAGGTGGTGCAATCGAAGATAATTCTGGTGCTGGTTTAGGTATTGTACTTTCAAACGTAACAATGACTGAGAATAACGCAGGCGCGAGTCCAAACGCAACTGCTGCACCTGGAAATGGTGGTGCATTGCACATAACAGGTGCTGGTGATGCGACTATTTCAAATTGTACTGTTCAGTTTAATATTTCTGCTGCTGAAGGGGGTGGACTTTGGAATGGCGTAGGTACTATGACAGTGACTGGTACTACTGTTTCAGATAATACAAATCAAGGAAGTGGTGCTGATCAAGGTGGAGCAGGTATATTTAATGCTGGCGGTACGCTAGTAGTAGTAGGTGGTGACATTAGTAGTAACAATACTACAGGGCCTTCTACTTCAGGTGGAGGGATACTCAATGACTTAGGTGTTTTGTCAGTATCTGGTACTACTATAAGTGGTAATACTTCAATACGTGCTGGTGGAGGAATCGAAGATAATAGTGCAGCTGGAAATACTTTGACACTTACAGAAGTTACTTTAAGTAATAATTCAACAGAAGCGTCTCCTGGTAATGGTGGCGGACTTCACATCACAGGACCTGGTAACTCTAATATTGACGGGTGTACAGTGACAGATAATATGGCTGCTGCTGAAGGAGGTGGATTATGGAATGGGAGCGGTGTGATGAATGTCTCAGGTTGTACTGTCAATAATAACAATGTAGTTGGAGATGGAGCGAATCAAGGCGGTGGAGGTATCTTCAATGCTGGAGGTACAGTAAATGTAACTGGAGGTACTATCAATAATAACAATACAACAGGTACATCAACCTCAGGTGGAGGTATACTTAATGATATGGGTACACTATCAGTGATGGGTACTGAGATCAGTGGTAATAGCTCTATCAGAGCTGGTGGTGGTATAGAAGATAATTCTGTAGCTGGAAATACTTTGGTGTTGACGAATGTGACATTTGGCAATAACAGTACAGGTGCATCACCTGGCAATGGTGGTGGATTGCATATTACTGGACCAGGTAATTCTACTATATCTGATTGTAGTTTTACAATGAATATGGCAGCTGCTGAAGGTGGAGGACTATGGAATGGAGCAGGTGAAATGACCGTAACAAACTGCATGGTAAATGAAAATAGTGTTGTAGGAGATGGTGCCAACCAAGGTGGTGGTGGAGTCTTTAATGCTGGCGGTACCGTAACTATAAACGGAGGTCAGATCAATAATAATACTACTACAGGAACATCTACTTCTGGTGGAGGTATCTTGAATGATATGGGTACTTTGTCTGTGACCAATACTACTATCGATGGCAATACGTCTATCCGTGCTGGAGGGGGTATTGAGGACAATAGTGCAGCTGGCGGTATGTTGACTTTAAGTAACGTAACGCTTACTAATAATAGCACAAGTGCATCTCCAGGTAATGGTGGTGGATTACATATCACAGGTCCTGGTGCTTCTCTAGTGGAGAGTTGCACAGTGTCTAACAACGAAGCTGCTGCTGAAGGTGGTGGACTGTGGAATGGTACAGGTGTAATGACTGTAAATTCTACAACTATAGAATCGAATACTGTCATTGGAGATGGTGCTGATCAAGGAGGTGGTGGTATCTTCAATGCTGGTGGTACTTTGATCGTAGATGCTTGTGATATTCTAACTAACGAAACAACAGGTCCATCTACTTCGGGTGGAGGAATACTCAATGATCTTGGCGTACTTACAATCACTAATTCTAGTTTGATTGGGAACAGTTCTATTCGCGCTGGTGGAGGAATCGAAGATAATTCTGCAATGGGCAACGTATTGACAATTACAAATGTAATATTTAATGAAAATACGACTGGTGCATCTCCAGGTAATGGAGGTGGTCTACACATCACTGGTCCTGGTAACTCTTTTATTTCTGACTCTAATTTTGCCTCTAATACAGCTGCTGCAGAAGGCGGTGGATTATGGAATGGTTCAGGTGAGATGTCAGTAAGCTCTACTACTATAGAAAGTAATTCTGTTGTTGGAGATGGTGCTAATCAAGGCGGTGGTGGTATCTTCAATGCTGGAGGTACATTGATTGTAGATAATTGTATGATCAGTGAAAACGAAACTACAGGAACATCTACTTCTGGCGGAGGAATACTCAATGATCTAGGTGTACTCACAGTGACTAGTACTGTTTTGACAGCTAATACATCTATTCGTGCCGGTGGCGGAATCGAAGATAACTCTGCGGATGGCAATACCCTAACATTGACAAATACAAGTTTGATTGCCAATGCTACTGGAGCTTCTCCTGGAAATGGAGGGGGACTACACATCACTGGTCCTGGTGATTCTAATATTACGGACTGTATAGTAAATGCTAATTCGGCTTCTTCGGAAGGTGGAGGATTATGGAATGGTACTGGATTGATGACCATTTCTGGAGATACGGAAATAGATTCTAATACTGCATTAGGCGCAGATGCCGATAATGGAGGAGGGGGTATATTTAATAATGGTGGAGATCTTACCATCCGTTCGGGTGCAGTGATTAGTAACAACCTTTCTACAGGTGATGCAGGATCAGGTGGCGGATTGTTGAGTACAGACGGTGAGGTAATTATTACGGGTACTGAATTCAATAGTAATAGTGCAAACAGAGCAGGTGGTGCCATCGAGATTATTAATGGGGAATTGACTTTTAGAACTTCAACTATGATTGAAAATGATGTGAATGGTGGTGCAGGAACACCTGCTCCTGGAAACGGTGGAGGGATTCACGTAACTGGAGCTGCTTCTACAGTGACTGTATTTGAGTCCATGCTGATGGATAATGAGGCAGGTAGAGAAGGAGGTGCTGTTTGGAATCAAGCTGGGTCTCAGATGAGTATTTTTAATTCGACAATTGATGGTAACTCATCTTTTGGAGTAGAGATGAATCAAGGAGGCGCAGGTTGTTTTAATAACGGTGGTACAATGGATATTGCAGGTACAACTATTTCTAATAATACAGATATGGGAGTAGGCGCTTCAGGCGCAGGCATTAACAATAAAGGTGATGGTGAGATAACGGTACGAATAAGTACTATCTCCAATAACTCTTCTACTCAGGGTGGCGGTGTTTACAATGGTGGCGTTTCAATTTCAATTGATGAATCGACCATCGCTTTCAATAATGCGAGTAGCACTGGTGGTGGTATCACTGGTACTGGATCTACATCTTTGGAAGGTACTATAGTTTCTAACAATACTTCATCAACAGGTAGCAATCTATCTGGTGCAGCTATCACTTCGAACAATTATAATTTGATCGAGTCTGATGCTGAGGGTGTGTTTGAAGCGCAATCTGATGATCTATTAGATGTTGATCCGCTACTAATTGCACTTAGTGCAGATGGTCAGGCTACGGCAACACATAGCTTAGAATTTGGCTCTCCAGCATATAACGCGGGGAATCCAAATAACATGACCTTAGATCAAAACGGTAATGCGGTATTTGGTGGAAGAAGAGATATTGGTGCAGAAGAATCACAAGAGGAACTTACTTCGCTGGAACTATTAACGGCAGAAGAAAGCAATATCAGAATCTTTCCAAATCCTACGAGTAGTCAGACTTCAGTAGAAATACCATTTGACTTTGGAGAAAATATTACGATTAGTATTTACTCAGCAAGCACAGGACAATTATTATCAGAAGTGGCAGCAAGCAATGGAACTAACTTTATCCAACTCGGTAGCTACCCAAGTGGTGCTTATATGATAAAGGTAAATTCTTCAACTTTCACAAGTGCTCAATTGATAAATAAAATAAAGTAAGAAATATTCCATAAGCCTCCATAAACCTAACATAGATATCATCCTGGTATCATGTGTTGAAGAACCAAAGCCCGCATCCATGAAAATGGGTGTGGGTTTTGATTTTTTCAAGTGATGATTTTGAGATTTGTTTTTTTGAATTAACGTTCATGAAAGCTTGGGGCCATCCCGCTGAAGGCGCGGGACCAGGCTCTGTCGGGGTGACCGATTGATGCGAAGCAATTTAGGTCCAGTGGACCTAAATAAAGAGGAAACTGTCGCAAACTTGCGACAGCGAGCAAAATTCTTTTTGGCTAGAATCAATTAGACGGTAATTCCATCGCGACCATGCCCTTTCGATCCTTTGTCCGGAAGAACTGTGCTCTAAGGACACTCTTATTTTTTTTCAATATGATCTATTTTATTGAGCTTTTCAAGTGGAGTAGCTATCTCTTGTGTGAGGGATAGTAACCAGCGCTGGCGATAGCCAGTGAGACCTCTGCCTGTGCGATGGCTTGTGTGTGAGGGCCGAGTGAATAACGAGTGGTGCATAGCCCGACCTCAGCAGCAGGGCAATAGTGCGCAGGCCTGAGGGCACACCCAAAATAAAGTCCAAAAAGCAACTTAAAATGAACATATCTAAAAACAAAACCCCCATCTAGATTAATAGATGAGGGCTTTATTTATAGTATGTATGTTTAAATATTTATACTAGAAGTGTATCATTCTGATGGAGCAAATTGAGTAGGTACTGTCCGTAGCCACTCTTGATATATTTGTTGCCCAATTTTTCTAATTGTTCTGCATCGATGAATCCCATCTTGTAGGAAATCTCTTCGATACATCCGATCTTCAGACCTTGACGCTCCTCAATTACTTCGATGAATTGTCCTGCTTGGATTAATGATTTATGTGTACCTGTATCCAACCAAGCGACACCTCTACTCAAGACGCCTACTTTTAGTTTACCTGCTTCTAGGTAGTGCTTGTTGACATCTGTGATTTCGTATTCTCCACGAGGAGATGGCTTTAGATTCTTAGCTACTTCTACTACAGAGTTGTCGTAAAAGTATAAACCAGGAACTGCAAAATTAGATTTCGGATTAGCTGGCTTTTCTTCTATAGAAAGTGCTTTCTTATTGTCGTCAAATTCAACTACGCCGTATCGCTCTGGATCAGAAACCTGATACGCAAAGACAATTCCACCATCTGGGTTAGCACTGTCTTGAAGTAGGGTGCTCAGTCCGTTACCGTAGAAAATATTATCGCCTAGTACTAATGCAGCAGAGTCTCCAGCGATAAATTCTTCACCCAACACAAATGCTTGCGCCAACCCATTTGGATCAGGCTGCTCTTTATATTGGATATTGCATCCAATTTCATGTCCATCTCCAAGCAGCTTTTCGAAGTTGGGTAAATCTTGTGGTGTAGAGATGATCAAGATGTCTCTGATGCCAGCCATCAATAGTGTAGATAGCGGATAGTATATCATTGGTTTATCATAGACAGGCATAAGTTGCTTACTTACGGCCATGGTCAAAGGGTATAGTCTGGTGCCGAGTCCGCCGGCTAGGATGATTCCTTTCATTGCTTTTACTTAATTAATGAATGTAAAATCAGCTTTCAGCGAGCTGACGTTCTTGAAATATCTTTTTGATCCTTAGGACGAGTTCAGTAGGCTTAAAGGGCTTCGCAATAAAATCATTAGCCCCGCATCTAAATGCTTCAAGTACTGTATCTTCTTCTTCCAGAGCTGAGATGATTATGACTGGTGTATCGAGGTCAAGATCGTTCCGCATGTAGTCGACTAGTTGTAGTCCTGTCAAATGCGGCATCATAATATCTGCTACCAACAAGTCTGGTTTTTCATCCTCTACCATTTGTAGGGCTTGCTTACCATCTTTAGCGGTAATAACAGAAAAACCGTTTTTCCTTAATCTAAACTCTAAAGATGTGAGTAGAATTTCTTCATCTTCACATACTAGGATCCTCATACATTCAATTCTTATTTCGTTTTAAAGGTATAAAGATTTTATTGAATTAGGCCAATTATAAGCGAGTTAGCTCGACTTTTAACTCTGTCATTACCCTATCTAGGTTAGTTTCAAGAGTATCCATCAGGGCAGGAACGCCAGTTGTGTCCATATCTGGTTTCGTAATATGCTCAATTGTCTTGTTGGCCTCAGTCATGGTTTCATTGCCTACATACGAGAGAGTAGACTTCATCTTATGACTTACAGAGCTCAATTTACTCCAGTTGGATGCTTGCTGAAGTGTTCTCATTTTAGAGATTTCATCAGGCAGCTCCTCGATCAACATCTCTAGAAGCACTTTCTTCATGCTGTCATCACCATCTGACATGAGCTCCAGATAGTCTAAGTTAATGAATTGATATGCATTGTTGCTTACCATTTTGCTGGGATTTTAAGATTTAAATAATTTATTTTAGTTAACTATTTGCTCGGTGTTGATTGTTTCTTTTCAGGGTCACATAATGACCAATTTTGCTAAAGAGTTGCTCTGGTTTGAATGGTTTCAGTACATAATCATCCAAGCCGTACTCTTTAAATTTATCGTCTTCAGCTATATTTGCGTGAGCAGTCATAGCTAGTATTGGTAGTTGCGCTTTCTTGGTATCCATCTCATTTCTGATATATTGAGTAGCTTCATATCCATCCATAATGGGCATCTGTATGTCCATCAAAATAATATCAAAGTCAGCTTCTTTCAATTTTTCTACACCTATTTTTCCATTTTCGGCGACGACCAGATTAATATTTGGAAACTGTTTTAGCAGAGTTTTTGTAGCAACGATTCGATTGATCATATGATCTTCGCATAGCAGTAAATTGAAGGTAGTTTCTGGATCAAAATCATCTTCTTTAGGTGCATCTGATTCAGGTTCATAGCCTTCTTCAAAAATCAAATCAAAACTGAAGGTTGATCCAAGACCGTGTTCACTAGCTACCCATATTTTACCGCCTTGATATTCCACTAGATTTTTGGCAATAGAAAGCCCTAAACCTGTACCTTCAAATATTCGATCCTTTGATCTAATACGAGTGAAGGTTTCAAAGATCACTCCAATTTTATCATCTGGAATACCAATACCTGTATCCTTTACCTCAAACTGGATATGCCAGCTACCGTGACTTTCATTGACCAAGATTACATTGATACTGACTTCACCTTTATCGGTAAACTTAATTGCATTCCCGACTAAATTGTATAATATCTGATTGAGTCTCAATTGATCACCTTCGAGATATCTAGGAATGGTAGGATCGATTTTTAATTCTAAATTGAGTTCTTTTTCATCCACTTTATATTGCATCACATTGATCATGTTTGCCATCAGTGAGTGAAAGTCGAAATTTGCGTAGCTGAATTTAACCTTGCCTGCTTGTATCGATGAAACTTCAAGAATATCATTTACTATTCCGAGTAGAATTTCAGAGGAGTTTTTGACATTCTTTATATAGTTGTATTGCTCGTCATTTAAGTCAGTCTTGAGTACGAGATTACTCATTCCAAGAATGGCATTCATAGGCGTTCGCATCTCGTGACTTACGCTGGCAATAAACTGTTCTTTTAGTTTAGAGGTTTGATCTGCAACTTTTCGATCTTGTCTTAATTTTTCTGCTTGTTTGCGTTCAGTGATATCTCTAATAAAACCATTGATACCGATGAAATTTCCGTAGACTAATTGGCCAGCAGAAATAATACAATTGCGAATAGTTTCGTCTTTACAAACAATATTGACTTCTTCTTCAACTACAAATTTGCTCTGAAAGACACGCTCTTGAAAGGTATCCCAGAAGTTACGATTTTCGAAAAGTGCTTCTATCTGTATGCCAAATAATTCACTATTATCATAGCCCGTGATAACGGAAGTTGATTTGTTAAAGTCAACAAGCTTACCTTCGCTGTTACACACATAAATGGCATCCTTAGAATTGGTAAAGATATTTTGATATCTAGTCTGCGCTTCTTCAATTTTCTTTAGATACTTTTTTCTTTCGATAGAAAATCGAATGGTCTTCAAGAAAACATTGGCGTCGTAATTTCCTTTTATCAGAAAATCTTGTGCACCCATTTTGAGTGCTTTCAGGCCAAGCTGTCGATCTTGTTGTCCTGTGAGCACGATAACATTATTATTGGGAAATTGCTTGAGTACGGTATTTAGTGTATCAAATCCGAAGCTATCAGGTAAACTAAGATCAAGTAAAATAGCTGCATAATCATCTTGTTCTTCGAGAGACTTTAGTCCAGCATTTAGGGATTTTTTCACGACTAGCTCGCAATGCTTCATGCCAGATTCTACTAGTAGAAGTTCTACCATTCTAGCATCAGCGGCATTATCTTCAATAAGCAGTATTTTATTTATCTCGCTATTAGACAAATTCGATGTATTATTTTGACTACTTCCTGCTACCAATATAGGCTGATATTCTGAACTGCTCACCTTTAGCTAATTTTAATGGGATATTAAAAGCAATAAACTCATAAAACCCTTTAAAATTAGGTATTTTGAGCTAATCTATTGGTATAAATACAAATTTCGAGCCTAAATCCTCAATTACAAATAGACAATAATAATCAGCAGGGTCTTTATAAATCTTTCTAAATTCGTTGATTCGCTCTTGTCTGATTAGCTTTTTTGTGGAGAATTCTTCAAGTGTAGAAATATATAAATTCCACTTACCTTTTAATTGCACTGCTTCAGCAAGTTGGACTCCAATGTTAATTCCTTGTGGAGAAACCACAAAGATGGGGTATTTCGAAATATCTTGGTTGAATATTTCGTCACTTGCTTTTTCCATTAAGCGCTCTACACTTTCAAGTTCTTTTTTGAGCTTGTTTAATCTTCTTTCTGTATCCATTTTATTTTAAAGTCAATAGTGCCACATTTTCGATGTGGTGGGTATGAGGAAACATATCTACAGCCTGTGATTTTTTTACATCATATACTTCAGAAAGCAATGCCAAGTCTCTGGCTTGGGTGGCTGGATTACAACTTACATAAACGATTTTAGGAACCTGAAGCTTCAACAGCATATCTACCACTTTTGGGTGCATACCAGCTCTAGGTGGATCTGTTATTAATATATCTGGTTTTCCATGCTGTATAGCAAATTCTTCGGTAAGAATGTCTTTCACGTCTCCAGCATAAAAGATAGCATTAGAGATATTGTTTCTCTCCATGTTTTCATTTGCATCCTGAATCGCTGAACTTACTTCCTCTATCCCAACAACTTGTTTGCAGTGTTTGGCTATAAATAGCGCGATACTACCGATACCAGTATACAAATCATATACATTCTCATTTCCTGTTAATCCAGCGAATGACTCCACTACTTCGAATAAGCGCACAGCTTGAGCTGGATTGGTTTGGAAGAAAGATTTTGGTCCTATTCTAAATTTGACATCACGTAGCACTTCTTCAATGTAAGGTTCGCCGTGCACTAAGTGCATTTCTAGATCTAATACAAAGTCATTGGCCTTGTCATTGATACAATAAAATACAGAAGTGAGTTGAGGATTCCTTTCGATTACACGATCTAGAAGTTCATGTATTCTTTCTTTATCTTTTTGGTTGATGCTCAGTATTAGCATGCATTGTCCTAATGAGCTGGTCTTGACAAACATATTTCTAAGTTCTCCGCCCTGAGTTCTCGCGTCATAGAATGAAAATCCCAGTTCTATACCAAGCTCTTTGATGGAGTTTCTCAACTTATTTGAATCTCCCCCTTGAAGGTGACACTTGTCAATATTTAAAATTTTATCAAAGGCTCCTGCTCTGTGAAAACCGAGGACATCTTCAAGATTAGAGATGCCACTTACCATTTCTTCTTTTGTCAACCAGCGTTTATTAGAAAAACTAAATTCCAATTTGTTTCTATAAAACTCTACTGAGGGCGCAGGCAGTATTGGAACGATCTCTTCAGGATAAATTTTACCAATTCTATTTAGTACCTGGATCACATTATTCTGCTTAAACTCCAATTGCTTCTCATAAGGAATATTTTGCGTCGTACACCCTCCACAAACTTCGAAATGCGCACACATGGGTTCTACTCGAATATCAGAATACTTTTTGAAGTGTATTGGAAATGCTTGAAGCATAGATTTCTTCTTCTTAGAAACTTGGACATCTACTATATCGCCTGGCACAGTACGTTCTATGAAAACGACTCTACCATCTGGGTCCTTTGCGACACCTCTTCCCTTGTCCGCAAGTTCATAAACTTCTAAGTTTTCTATAATGACCTTCTTTTTTCTATTTCTTCCCATATGTTTTATCGCGTTAAAACGATATAGTCTTTTATTAGTGTTTTTAAAAACTCAATACTATTTTTCGGTTTATCTTTTATGTCTAACAGCTTTATCATTTTTAAAGCCAATTTATTGATCATAGATGAATTGTTTGAACTGGGATTGTTTCTATGTCTAAGTAGTGCATTTTTTATGATAAGCATATCCCCTTCTTTCACATTTTTGATGTCAGGATAAATAGGCTCGTAATCTTCTAAGGTGCTAATATTCAGAATATCTTTTAGGTTAAACATGTTCACCACATTTAACTTTACAACTACGGTATTGGCTGCTCTATCACCTAATCGCTGTCGCTTATCGCTTGTGGCTATAAAGATAGCACCTATGACACCAAAGCTGAGTAGGAAATCAATCATGTAGAAAAGGACTCTAATTAGATAGTCGCTCAAACTTGGATCAGATCCATCTACTTTAAGTACTTTAGTACCAGTTGCAACTTTGCCCAGTGTTTGCCCATTATTAAATATCTCCATGCATAAGGCGTAAAAGAAGAAGGCAAGCAAGCCAAAATATTCCATAATAGTTACCAAGAGCACTCCTGGGAATAATAGAAATGAAAGTGCATATCTTAGTAATAAATGGACTGCTAAAACTACTACGATATCTATCAAAAGTGCTACAAACCGATCTCTAAGGGGAGCAAGTTCATAGTTGATTACAACATTTTGAGTAGTACGGATATTGATCGTTTCCATTTAAACTTTTATATGGAGTTATACCATCTATGCTTGAGAATGCCGCGTACATCATGGCTGAATTTCTCAATCTTTTCGTTAAATCCCGATAGCTATCGGGACGTGATAGCTAAGGCTATAGGAAGATTTTGTAAACCTTCCTATATTGACCCACTGGATCACCCTTGCTCTGCAAGGGTCACTCTAGCCTCAACTGCAGCATCTTCAAACATAGATAGTATTAGCGCATCAAAATTACGCTATAATCGTTATTAAACTTAATTATAGATGCTTTTGTTAAATTAAATCTAAGTTTCATATTATTTCATTAGTATTAGCCATAATTTAGAGTGTAACAAGAGACGCGTGTAAAGGTATATACCTAAAATGAAGGAGACCCAATTTATTAAGCAGAATAAGGATAAATGGCAATCATTTGAAGAGATTCTTAGACAAGAGAATGCTTCTCCTGAAGAGCTCAAAGACGTTTATATTCAGGTTACAGATGATTTAAGTTACGCACGGACGTTTTATCCCAATCGCTCGGTAAGAGTGTATCTAAATTCCATTGCCAAAGACGTTTACAATAAGATCAATGCTTATAAAAAGACCAAGAAGGATAAGGTAATTTCTTTTTGGACAGATGATCTTCCTAAGTTGGTTTATGAGAGTAGATTTGCATTTAACCTTTCGTTCTTTGTATTTATTCTAGCCATGCTGATTGGCGCTTTCTCAAGTGCCATGGATCCAGAGTTTGTAAGGACTATTCTAGGAGATAGCTATGTTGATATGACCTTGTCGAATATAGCGGAAGGTGACCCGATGCGTGTATATAAGGATAGTAAAGAGTTAGGAATGACTGCTGGGATCACTTTTAATAATCTCTTTGTAGCCTTTCTTACCTTTCTTATGGGGGTATTATATATGGTGGGTTCTGTCGGTATTTTAATATCCAATGGGGTGATGGTCGGCTCCTTTCAGTATTTCTTTTATGAGCACGGTTTCTTATTAGAATCCTTTTTAACTATTTGGATGCATGGTGCATTAGAGATATCCGCTATCATTATTGCTGGTGCAGCTGGTATCACCATGGGGCAGGGTTTGGCTTTTCCAGGTACTTATTCACGATCAAAAGCCTTTCAGATCTCAGCAAAGAGAGGTATGAAAATTATGGTTGGAATAGCTCCGATATTTGTAGTGGCAGGTTTTATAGAAGGTTTTGTGACTAGACATACTGAATTACCTAATATACTTCGAGCTATATTTATTATCTCTTGTTTTGGGTTTGTAATCTGGTACTTCTTTCTATATCCTCGAGTAAAGCATAAACAAGGCTTTAAAGAAGATGAGGATTACCATAAACTACAAGCTGAAAACTTACATCAGTTTTCATATTTAAGAGTCAAGAATTCTGGACAACTATTTAATGAAACCTTTATTTACTTTGCTAGGAATATAGGTATAGTAAGTGTTTTTTTAATAGTTATTTCGTTGCTCTTTACTTTGGTGAATACGATCATTATGAAGATTAATTTAGTTGAAATTTATTCTTTCAATTTTGACCCTTTCAATAAGATCGCCGAAATTCCTCAGCTTTTCTACAATATCAATGAACCCTGGCTATTTCCGTTAAATGTAATTCTGATTTCTTTCATTTCACTTTTTGCTTGTTTTATTTTTGAAAAGAAGGCAATAAGCTCAGGTAAGGTGCCTCGAGTAGCAGCACAGCTAAATAAAAGTGTATTAAAATACGTAGGAATTCTTTTAATAAGCGCTTTAATAGTTGGATTACTTTCGATAAATAACATAGCCGCTATCTTAGTGATCCCATTTGTTTTCCCTTTTCTATTGCTTTGGATATATTCCACATTTAGAGGAGAACATAATTTTTTCACTGCCTTTGGAGAGGCATGGAAAATGTATTTTTCTAGCTTTTCAAAGATCATTGGACTCACATTATCCTTATGGTCATTAGGAGGATTTTTCTATTCGTTCGTTCAGTGGTCGTTGTTTTGGTTTTTGATGCAAATGGTTTCATGGAATTTAGATATGGCACAGAAGGATCTAAATAATTTAGTGTATGCTGGATTGCTTTTTTTCTCATATTTTAATTTCCTTTTGATTTTTGTTCTCCAAGTATTTGGGTTTGCATTTGCCTATTACGCTTTGAAAGAAGAGTCAGAAGGACTGAATTTGCAGGAGGATATTGATAATATAAGTTTTGAAAATAAAATTAGAGGGATACTAAAAGAAGTATGAAGAGAAACAAATTCTACATATGGTTTTTTATGATTGTGTGCTTTTATGGGTCCAATATCCTTGCTCAAGAGAACACGGTCTCTTATACACCTAGTGAAGAGTTAATTTCTGCTAGAGATGGTATAGACTATTCTGATGATGTCATTAAAGAAAAAGAGAAGAAAGAAACGGAATCGTATTCACCATCTGATTTTAATTTTTCAGATGTATTGGGTGTTCTATTGATTTTATTATTGCTTGGAGTGGTGGGCGCAATTCTTTATTTTGTAATAGGGAAAGAAAATTTAATTGGACCAAAGTCAAGAAAGATAAAAGATTTGGATTTAAAAGCAGTTGAGCATATAGAGGAGGACTTAGAAAATCAGGATGTTGCTTACTACTTAAATCAGGCTATCAATGAGAATCAATATAGAATTGCCATTCGATTACATTACTTGCTTATTATAAAGAAGCTTTCGGAAAATAAATTTATAAAATGGAAAAAAGATAAAACAAATAGAGATTATATTCTTGAGACATCATCGCTTCCATTTTCAGAAAAATTTAGAAGCTCCACCAGTATTTTCGAAAAAGTATGGTATGGGGAGAGAAGTGTAGGGGAGTCCGATTTTAAGCAAATCTACGATCAGTTTGATGCATTAGAAAAAAAGATAATTAAGTGATATGAAGAAGCGCAGCTCAAACATATTGGCTTATTTTTTCTGCTTCTCAGCATCACTGCTTTTCCTGAGTTGTGGTAACAAGTTTGACTGGTATAAGACCTATCAAGATGAAAAGAATCATGTTTACGGGACATATATTTTAAAAAGATATCTTGATGAAATTTCGGGGAATGGAAAAACAGATATTTCAAGAAAACTCTCTAAATATTTTGATGCTGACGAGGACAGGAATGGCAATTATATATTTGTAGGAGAGGCTATGTTGATAGATGAGTTTGATGCAGATGCATTAGCTAGTTTTGTGGAAAGAGGTAATAAAGCATTTATTGCAACTAACGTTTTTCCGAATACGATTTCAAAAAAGATATTTGAACCATGCAGAGATTCTGTTGAGCCCGAAAAGTCTCTCAATGATTATGAGTACGAGGAAAAGGAGTATAATGGATATAACTATGAGGAGTATGAAAATATAGAGTATACCGAAGTAGAGGACGGTGGAGTTGTTGATACTGCTGAAATTGTTGATCGAGAAAATTGGGAATACTACGCGGTTGATCACATTAACTTTTTGACCTTAGGTACAGATGTAGTTGATATGAAATTGGCCAACAATTCTAACGAAGTTATTCATTTAGACTCCATTTATCGCACGGTGAAAAATCAAGAACCTAGATACAGAAATTGGTATTATCTACACGATTCTTTAGCTTGTCTCGAGAATAATAATGCAAGAGTGCTGGGGCAGATGAACGATACCATGATAAATTTTTTTGAAGTGCCATATGGAGAGGGTGCATTTTATATTCATTCAAGTCCTTTTGTATTCACCAATATTAACTTACTCAATGATAAAACCTCAGCTTACATTGATAATATACTTAGAAGAGGAACAAATGATCCTTGGCACTGGGATGAGTATTCGCGAACTACTGTGGATGACGGGAGAAGCCGAAATGAAAATTCAACCTTGCTAAGTAATAAAGGACCTCTTACTTATATACTCAAACAAAAGTCTTTGAAATGGGCTTGGTATTCATTACTAGCTATGGGAGGATTTTTTCTAGTCTTTAGAGCAAAAAGAAAACAGAGGGTGGTGCCCGTGGTGGAGAAAAATGAAAATACAAGTCTTGCTTTTATAAATACAATCGGAACCTTGTACTTTAATAAAAGCGACCATAAGCAACTGTGCAAAGATCAAATGCAACTGTGGCTAGAGGACGTGAGGCATCACTATCGAATAAATACAAGCAAATTAGATGAGGATTTCGTAGCGCTTCTATCAGCAAAAACTAAAAAATCCAAGAAGGAAATTCAAGGACTCTTAGACTATTATAACAATATTGTGAATGGTGGATATGTTTCCGAAAACACAATGGTAACCTTCTACCAAAAATTAAATAAGTTCGATATACAAACAAAATCATAATTATGAATCCAGAAGAGTTGAATGAAGTCCCTAATGACCCAATCCAAGATAATACACCTATAGATAACATAGCAGATAATCAAAATCTTGAACAAGTTCCGCCAGTTAGTAATACAGGATTGTGGAATCAAAATAGGCTAGACCTCACATTGGTTGCTGATACGGCAAAGAGATTGAGAAAGGAATTGGGGAAAGTGATTGTCGGGCAAGAAGAGATGGTAAACCTTATGCTCAGTGCCATTTTGGTAGGTGGTCATGTATTAATTGAAGGCGTACCTGGTATAGCTAAAACACTTTCAGCAAAGTTAATGGCTACGGCTTTTAATAGTGAATTTTCAAGGATACAGTTTACACCAGATTTGATGCCTACGGATGTAGTAGGTACCAATATATTCAATGTAAAAACCTCAGAGTTTGATTTTAGAGCAGGGCCTATTTTTTCTAATCTTGTTTTGATTGATGAAATAAACAGAGCCCCAGCAAAAACACAAGCTGCACTTTTTGAAGTGATGGAGGAGTATCAGGTTACTATTGATGGAGTTACATACCCAATGAGTTATCCATTCTTTGTAATCGCGACTCAAAATCCAGTGGAGCAGGAAGGGACATACAAATTGCCAGAAGCTCAACTGGATAGGTTCTTATTTAAAATCAATATTGAGTATCCAACACTAAATGAAGAAAAAGAAATATTAAGACGCTTTAGAAGTGATTTCAGAATGGATAAAAAGCATAAGGTCGAAAAGATCATTTCTCCTGAACTGCTTCAGCAATGTCAAGATCTAATAGAAAAAGTGACGATCAAAGATTCTCTACTGGATTATATAGCTGAGGTAGTAGTGAGCACTCGGAGCTCAGGAGATTTATTTCTAGGAGCATCACCAAGAGCCTCCTTAGCTTTATTGAAAGCTTCAAAAGCACTAGCTGCTATTGAGAATAGAGATTTTGTCACCCCAGATGATATTCAGTACGCAGCATATCCTGTATTGAATCATCGTATTATCCTCACACCAGAAAGAGAAATGGAAGGTGTAGATCCAAAGTCACTGATCAATGAAATGATTAAGAAAGTTGAAGTTCCTAGATAGTCAGAATGCGTAACCTATATTTAGATAACAGATTTTTTTATGCCTTTGCCGCAATTATAATATTGTTTGTGCTTGGACATGAATTCTATGTGCTATACATCTTAGGGAAGATAGCCTTGATTGTATTGTTTTGCTTTGTTGGTCTAGATATATTCTGGTTATTCATTAGCGGTACTCAGGTCGAAGCAAGTCGACGTCGTCCAAAGGTACTATCTCTTTCTGATGAAAATAAAATTGTAATTGATCTTAAAAACAAATCAAGTCGAGGATTATCAATAGAAATAATTGACGAGATACCTGTTCAGTTTCAAGCTAGGGATCAAAGTATATTAGCTAATTTAGCTAGTAGTGAAGAGACTAGCTTGGCTTATCACCTGAGGCCTACCATAAGAGGTGAGTATCACTTTGGCAACATTAATTTATTTTTATCCTCTACCTTAAAATTAATAAATAGGAGAGTTGTATTACCTGCCGAAGATATGGTGCCGGTGTACCCATCCGTAATGCAGATGAAAAAATATGAATTGATGGCCTTTAGTAGCATTAGCTTAGAAGCAGGAATAAAAAAACTGCGTAGGATCGGAAGTAGTTATGAATTTGAGCAGATTAAAAATTATGTGCCGGGTGATGACTTTAGATCCATCAACTGGAAAGCCAGCAGCCGTAGAGCCCAACTCATGGTCAATCAATACGAAGATGAACGCTCCCAGAGTGTATATACCATCATTGATAAAAGCCGAAATATGCTCATGCCTTTTGAAGGGCTTAGCTTGATGGACTACGCGATCAATAGTGCCTTGGTGATTTCTAATGTTGTCCTACAAAAGCAAGATAAAGCAGGATTGTTGACTTTTTCAGATAAGATCGGTTCTGCGATTAAAGCAGATCGAAAAACGAACCACCTCAATAAAATATTAGCTGCTCTTTATCGTGAAAAGCCAAGAGACTTAGAAGCGCGATACGATCTACTGTATCATGCGGCTAGAAAATTGATTACTAGACGAAGTCTATTATTTCTATATACTAATTTTGAAAGTACTTACGCGCTAGAAAGAGTACTGCCTGTATTAAGAAAAATCAATAGATTGCATTTACTTGTGGTTGTATTCTTCGTTAATACTGAAGTAGAAGAATTGGCAAAACTTAAAGTAGAAGACACGGAAGGTATTTATCACCAGACTGTAGCCAAGAAATTTTTGTCCGAAAAGAGGACCATTGCCCAGATACTTCGCCAGCATAAGATTCAAACCATACTGACTACTCCAGAGGATCTTTCTATTAATAGCATCAACAAGTATTTGGAATTGAAAGCAAGAGGGCTTATTTAAAAGTTAAAAATAAGAAGTTGCACATGAAAGTGAGAGACTACCTATAAAGCGTTGACATTTCATTCTGCCTCGTTAAGCTTTCAGAAACAAATCTAGAAATATAAAGCTAGCCAGCCGACTAATGCCGATCATGAATGCTTCCTGTTTTTTCTCTTAATGAACTACCCTCTCTATTTCTAAAACTGGCAATGATTTCTGAACCAATGGATACAGCAATTTCTTCAGGGGATTCTGCGCCAATGTCTAGGCCGACTGGACTGTAAATGTTAGGCATTGCATCCAAGTCTTTTAAGCCAAGCTCAGTCTGCATTTTAAGCATCCTCTTTTTCGGCCCTAGTATTCCAATATATGGCGGATTATGTTTAATGATGGCTGGCAATAATTTCTTATCCCAGTTGTAATCATGCGACATCAAGATTACGCCAGTATAGTTATGCATTGTGACTTGATCGAAGTCTTCATACTCATAGACCTTTTTGGCTTTTGCAAAAATAGTCTTACTCAGTTTTTTCACCCTTCCTACGATATTTACTTCCCATCCTAATTCTCCAGCTATACCAACTAGTGCATTTACATCATAATTATCACCAATAATAATAAGCTTTATTTCTGGTCTGATATATTCAACTAAGACTTTTAGAGTGTCGCCATCTTTATTTTTAAGATTGATGATTTGAGGTCTGCGTTTATCTCTAGTTTCTTGGATGTGAACTTTAAGTGATTCACTATCGAGATCATAAAAATTTAAATCATCCAAATTTTGATTTGCAATTTGAGACTTTCCAAGCTTGCTTTGATCGCCTTTAACTTCGATGATCTTCAGTAAAATATTTGCCTTATCACTTTTTGAAATAGTTCTTAATTGCTCTATTATGTTTGCAGGATCATCTTTATCTATGGGCGTAAATAAGACTTCAATTCGACCATTACAACCCAGCCCAACTCCAATTTGATTTTTGTCATCATCCATGGTATCATATACCACCCGTGAAGATTCATATTTAAAAATAGCTTTCTGAGATCTTTTCAGTGCGTCCCCCTCTAAGCACCCTCCACTGATTCCACCAATCCATTGCCCACTGCTACTGACTAACATTCTGGCACCTATTCTCCGATAAGAGGACTCTTCCACGTTGACCACAGATGCTAAGGCCAGCTTCTCAGTAGAGTGATCTGTCGCATCATATTTGGCGATGATATTTCTTATTTCTTTCAATGGATAGATTTAAAAAACAATCCATGAAAGTAGCGAATTATAGGAGATGCTTTAGAGTTTTATGGACTCTATTTTAACGCTAGCTGTAGATTTTTTATTTGGGTGTGACCGCTCGCATACAAAAAGCGAAGCTTGTTGTTTGCGAGCGGTCGGGCTCATGACTTCGCGTTCGCTACGACCACCGACAAAAAAGGTCGGCGTCTGCTTCCTTCGGTCGCATCATTACTATCCCTCACACTTAGTTTAAGCTCTACATTATCAACCTTCCACTATTAACTAAATTCAATACTCCACAAAGTACATGTCTAGCTCCCCTTTATGTTTTGCTTGTACCTTTCCTCTAAATGTACATTTGAATTCATCTTTGACAACGTACTCTTCGAAATATTTACTTCATCCGGTTTACCAGATGTATCCAAGCAACTGGCGGGATTGATTGTGTCTCACACATAGTGTGTTTTTGTACTTAACATATTGATTGTTAGTCTAGTGAGAATTGATATTTTTGTAATTTTATGTCAAATAGTTCTTTCATCAATTTATTTTATATATATAGTGATATTAAATTAACTAAATATCTAACTTATGAAAAACTCTACCTCCTACCTCCTATTCTCTACTCTTTTTTTTATACTAAACGGGATTACTTATGGACAAGAAGCTTGTAGCGATCTGTTTTTTTCCGAACTAGTATTTGCAAGTAATCAAAATGATTTAGAATCTTCTTCTGTAAAAAACAACTTTAATAGCTCTATAGAAATATACAATCCTACTGAAAGTTCTATTAATTTGAATAATTATATTATTCGATTGCACAGTTTAGACGCTGATCCAACTGACATTATTCCAAGTGGATTTGTTCCAAGTGATGAAGTCTTTGTGATTTCTAATTCGAATGCAACTGAAGAAATTGTCACAGAAACTGATATGTTTTACGAAGGTCTAGATTTCTCCTTTCATTATGCGATTGAGTTAATAAATAATGATACAAATATTGATAAAGTTGGCTCATCTAATCAATCAATTGATGACTTCGACATTAGTAGTTTGCAAAATTTGTCAATACAAAGATCTCGCTTATTAAAACATGGTAATCCAGTTTTTATGGCGGATAATTTCTTTGAAGAATGGAAGGTTAGCCCTAATACTAACTTAGATGATCTCGGGTTCCATGTTAACGCTTGTAATGCATCTATTCTATTTTGGGATGGTGTAAATTCACTCGAACCTGATTTTGAAGTTCAGGAAGAATTTGCGAATCTAATAGTGAATGGATCTTAAAAGTACATCACCTTTAGACGATGATTGTACGATCTTTATGAGTTTTATTGGGGCAGAATATCAACCTATTGATCCTTTGGCGACCCTTGGTGCTGACTATGTTACAGACATAGAGAATAATCAAGAATTTTTTTTAAGTGAAGGTTTTGAAAGTAGAGAATTTGAAGTGGCAAAAATAGTTGATGATTTTGATCCTCCAGAAGGAAATGAAGGTTTTGGTTTGATCTTCGATATTGTATTTCAAGAGTGCCCAGCCGATGTGGCTGTTGACCTTACTAGAGACCTGCTTGATGTAAAAATACTTGACAATGAAACTAATTCAACATATAATCTTATCGATGATAGCTCAGTTATATTAACTCCAACAATAGTCGAGACTAACTTCACTGTTAAGTCTGAAAAATATACCATTACGACTATTGAAATATTTGATAGCCAAGGAAGAATTATATATATTTTTAATGATTTAAATAGATTCAATACATCAATTAACATTGGAGACGTGAATGCAAAAGGGATATTATATATCCATATATTAACTAATAAAGGAAGTGTTGTGAAAAAAATTCTAAAGATATAGCTAAACTTAAATTATATGTTTAAATTATTTTTCACTTTTTTTATTATTATATTTTCATTATTTTCATGTAGAGCTCAGAAAAGTCCTTCAGAGGTGCGTCTGAAAATAGATGATATTTCTTTAACCCAACTTGGCTCTACAGCAAAAAAAAGTACTTAAATATCAACTTTTTGCGGGATATATATTACATAAGTCACAGGTTATCAATGAATAATAGGTCGATTTTTCAAACGTAGTCATGTACGGTACTTGTATAAGGGTAGCTTATTCGTTATCTTTACTGAATGTATATCAAACGGATCAAAAAACAGCGAAGTAAAGACAGCAAGATTTTTTATCAATATACGTTGTCTCAGACTTATAGAATAGAGGGCAAAGTTAGGCAAAGGGCTATACTCTATTTGGGATCTGACCCCTTGTTAGAGCCTAAAGACAATAGAGCTGTAGTTTTGGCTATTCTCAAATCAAAAATTTTTGGACTAAAAGATTTATTTCCCACAAAAGCTGACCCGGTATTGGTGAATTTAGCCCTTACTTATTTTGATAAGTATTGTATCAAATATGGTCAGGATGATACACCTACTGCCTCTATTCCACCAGCTCCGGACAAAGCTGAGTTTCACAATGTTGACATTTTAGCACTTCAAGTCAATGATGTAAGGACTTTCGGGGCGGAACATCTGTGCAAACAGATACTGGAAAAATTACAACTCAAAGAATGTTTTGCTTCATTAGGTATCAATGATAAACAAATCACTAAAGCACTAATTGCCATTTGTGCACGAGCTATTTATTCAGCTTCAGAACATAAGACTGCTCAGATTTTGAGCTTAAACAGTGAATTGCTATCTCTTTATAATTACCAAGATAACATAAGCCATAAACAGCTATATGCTACAGCTGATTTACTATTTAGCCACAAGGATAAAATAGATCAATTCCTTTATCAGCGCATCTCTGACATGTTTGACATTAAGGACAAACTTGTCATTTTTGATATTAGTAACACCTATTTTGAAACCCGCAAAGCACATAGCAAGTTGGCTAACTTTGGACGAAGCAAAGAGAAACGCAATGACTGCAAACAAGTTGTATTCACAGGAGTGATCAATGCACAAGGCTTCATTCGACATTCGAGAATATACGGAGGTAACACTTCTGACACAGCAACCTTGTCAGATATGATCAAAGACTTAGAGCAATATTCCAATTCACAAGTACAACAAACTGTGGTTATTGATGCAGGTATAGCCACAGAAGACAACCTGACCTTATTAAATAGCAAAGGCTATAAATACGTCTGTGTTTCACGAAAAAGACTCAAAGACTATGAGCTTGATCACCAGCAGGAAAAAGTTATCCAATTCACAGATAGAGATAAAAACAAAGTAGAATTATCCATATTTGAACCTGCTGGCCATACTGACAAGTGGATGTACGTACAAAGTCAAGCAAAAAGAAGAAAGGAACAATCCATGGATGTTAAACTCAAAGAACGGTTTATACAAGATCTCACTTCTATTAAAAATGCAATCGCAAAAAAAGGGGGCACAAAACGTATAGAAAAAGTATGGGAACGAATAGGGCGAGTCAAACAAAAGCACAATCGTGTATCGGCCAGGTACGAAATAGAAGTAGAGCAGGAAGCTGGTATAGCCAAACAAGTCAGCTGGACAGAAAAACAAATAAAGGTCAAAGATGATAAAGCTCAGGGAGTGTATTTTATCAGAACAAACTATAGTGACCCAACAGAAAAGCAACTGTGGAATATCTATAACACGATAAGAGAAGTAGAATCCACATTTAGATGCTTAAAGTCTGATTTACAAATAAGACCTATACATCATCAAAACGACAGCAGAATAGAGTCACACATCTACCTAACTATTCTGTCCTATCAATTAGTAAATACCATCAGGTATATGCTAAAAAATGAAAACATCCATTATGACTGGCATAATATAAAACGCATCATGAGCACTCACACCATACAAACCATCGAACTTCCAACAGATAAAAAGGTCATCCACCTGAGAAAACCCTCCAAACCGAATGAACAAGTCCAACAGATTTACAATGCTACTCAAGCAACACGCACTCAAACAGCAGTGAAAAAATATGTAGTGTACCACTGATTTTATAATACGCTAAGAATCAGAAAACTAATTATTATTATAGCCAAGTTGGGTTAATAGAAAGAAATCAAAGATAAGGAAAAGCACAATGCAACAAGCTAGCTAGCAGTGCATGTATACTGAGAGCTATAGTATTTGCTCAAACGATACAAGAGAAATCTTTTCTCTAGAGTGTAAACTAGAACTTTAATCAGGAGGCCTTAGCCCATCTAATTTAGTATGTGATACTTGAGTTGTTCCTGAAACTGATTTGTTTCTCATACAAGACAGTGATATTTCGATTGTTTTGATGGGAAATCTTTTATTTCACTTAATCTAAACGTTTTTTTATATAGCAATAAAATATTATTTTGTGTTATGAATTTAATAACTAGAACAGTGCTTATTTTTTCTTTTTTTTTAGGATTAGGCTACAGTCTTTATTCTCAACAAATTCCTGTCGAGCACACTCCATTCTGTGCTTTGACGACTGTACCTATGCCAGCCGCGGATATTTCTACTTACGTGAAATCAATGCACAGACCATATCGAAGGATCACTGAAGATTCTATTATATTACCAGTCGTAATTCACAATATAACTTGGAATCAAAAAGGATATGTACATAATGAAAAATTGTTGGAATGGATAGCTAATACTAATGATGCATTGGCCAATCGAGGATCATTTTATGATCCTGAAGGAGTGGATACAAAATTTAGATTGTGTCTTGCAGGAGTGGGTCCAGATGGGAATCCTACTTCTGGTATCATTCATAAGGATGATGTATACTGCTTGCATAGAGAAATTTACTTTGATAATCCTCATTTATATAATACCTGGGACAATAGTAAATATATCAATGTATTTGTGATGGAAGGTGTATTAGGTGCTACACGATATCCTTGGAATGTTAGGCTAGATGGATTAACAGTGAGTTCAAAAGCGGTAGAATCTATACAAGGAGTCAAAATTTTATGTCATGAGTTGGGTCATTATTTTGGTTTGTTGCATACATTCGAAGGTTGTATAAGTGCTGACTGTCTTGAATATGGAGATATGGTGTGTGATACACGTCCAGAGCAGTTGAGTTTTACGCGCTGTCAAGATTTTAATTCTTGCTTAACTGATGCCTATGACGGTGACCCCAATAATCCATTTACGGAAGACGGAATAGACATGGATGAAAACTATATGGACGGTGGAACATGTAGAACTAGATTTACCGCTGGTCAAGTAGATCGGATGCATTGGGCACTAGATACCTATCGCATGCCTGATGTGGATAGCTTAGCGCTATTATCTTTGTTCAGTACATGTGATCCCGTCTTGACAGACATATCTTTCAATGATGAGCGTGGTCTAGTTGGTGAGGTATTAGAAATAGGCAGTACTGCTGAATTAATCGATGTAGAATATAACTGGTACGTAGATAATGTCTGGCAATCATCAGTAAGACAATTTGAATATGTTGCGAGTACACCTGGTGTAAAGCAAATTCGACTAAGCTTAAATAATAGCAATGAAGACAATTGTACAGCTATTTGGACAACAGTAAAGTCTTTAGCGTTTGTTTGCGATGCAGTTTCAAAAAAAATAAATATACCAGATGAAATTATTGTTGACTCGTGTTATAGCATTTCAACAACTGGATTTGAAAATTTAGATTGGTCGTATGCGAATAAATCAGGTACTGGGAATAATATAGAAATATGCCCTACAGATGTGGGACAATTTCCATTAATTATAAATTTCGGTGAAGGCAGTTGCGCTTTTAGTGATAGTATCCAAATGCATGTTAGAGATGCAAAAGATAAGTATGAGCGAAAATATTATCAGCAAGAGTTTGCAGATTCTATTGAGTATAGAAAGACTTTGCGTATAGTACAAATGGAAAGGAAAACAAACGGGATTACGGCTATGTTTGGTGAAAAATATACAAATGGTGAATCGGTTGATTTTTGGTCAGCCGATACTTCAGAAAATTTTATCGCCTTTTGGGATGATCAGATAGGGAACGTAGAAAAATGGGAATTGTATCATGAGGATACTTTTAGTCAAGCTTTAGTTTCAGACTTTCCTATAGAGACCAATATGCAAATTCATCCTAAGGATTGGCATTTGGATAGTATTGGTAATATTTATTTTTTGGCAAGCGAGCAATATGCTCGTTCTTCAGATGTTAGAGGTTTGATTGTTGGAAAGATAAATGTTATTGGGCAAGTAGAATGGTGCAAGAGAATTTATACACCTGATTTTTGGGCAGATGTTGGTGTTAATAGGACACCTGCTTATATTCATAAATATAATGAAGTGTTAACGGTAGCTTTTCATCAAGTTGTTTTACAAATGAGTACTTCTGGGGACCTTCTTAAAGCGAAAAATATTAAAACTCTTCCCATTGAAAGACATCCGGATGGTATATATTCAACTACGGTAGAGTTTATTCTTTCGGATAGTCTAATTGCAGCATATGGTTTACGTAATCGGATTGAAGAATCAAAACATACGCCAGGAACTGATGACTTGGCTACTGCACGAATATCACAAAGCTATATGGCTAAAATTGATTTAGACGAAGGAATTAATGTGCTATTTAGCTATGATTTTCCTGATGTTTCAGTCCGACCTCTTCGAACGGTTTCGCATCCTAAGGGATACTTACGCTATTGGTTTGCATTTCATCCTGACAGTACTACAGTTTTAAGTTCAACACAGGTAGATAATTTTTACCAACATCATCTAGCTTTATTCGATTATAACGGTGAGATGCTTTGGCAAAGAAGCTACAAAGATACAAATCAAGAATCCGAAAGAAAGTTTCATGAGACAAACTTATTTGTATTAAAAAACGGTGAAATTATAATTGTTAGTGGGAGCGATTTTAGATTTGACTTTTCTAAAAATGCCGTTCAAGGAGATAACGATTATTTAAGGTTTGATGTAGATGGTACTCTGATTGAAAATAGGAAATATCGACCCGATGGAAAATCACCTAGATTAGGAGATAATTTAGCAATTAACCAACCCTCTTCTCTTTCAAATGATGGTATTTTAGTTGCTACGCATAGAAGGGATTCTTTAACTGGTAGAGTTTTTCTTCAGTCAATACCGTTGGATGGTAAAAACCTAATTTGCCCAACAATTGATTCTTTATTTGTTGAAGTAGATAGTCCACCTTTAGTATTAGATGAAGAACCTTTAGAGATGGTAGTTCTAGATACTGAGGTGCGCTTAGAGGATGTAGAGTTGCATATACGAAAAAGCTACACCAGTACATTGACGCTGTGTGATTCTACACATATAATAGATGACTATAGTATTAGCTCTTTGGATACTACTTGTATATCAGATAATGAATTTATGCTAGAACTTAACCTATGTCGAGAGTTAGACAGTGATCCAGACACTTTACTATTAAGTTTATATCCTGTATCACCTTTGAAAGAATTAACTCAATCTTTAGAATCAGTTGAAGTGTACTTTGCTGAAGGTGAATTGTGTACTAGCTATACCTCGACATTATCTAATCAGAATTATCACATAATGCTGAACGCAAAGCCAGATTACAGAAGTCCTTTTACTTTAAAGAAAGATTTCTTTGATGCTGCGATTCATTTAGAATATGACTACACAAACAATTATGCATTTATAAAAGCCTGCGAAAATTCGGTATCTGTTTCAAATCTGCCTTTGGTTCATCCTTTAATATTAACTCCGAATCCAGCCAATCAGATGGTGACATTAAAATGTGGCAAAAACAATATTTCTTCTTATAGTCTATATTCTGTTTTAGGGAGTGAGTTGATCTATGCTGAATCAGTAGGGAGGAATCCACAAATAAATATTAGAAACCTAATACCTGGAGCATATATAGTTGTCGTTCGATTAGAGAATGGATATCGTCAAGTGGCTCGGTTGGTGAAGAATTAAAATGCAGTAAAAGTTTCGAGCAAGAGCAAAGTCAGCAAGAGTTTTGAGCAAGAATAAAACATGAGTTAAAAAATTGCCTCTATCTAATGTGTAAACATTCTCAAAATAGCAAGATCTAATCCTGAAATCCCTTAATCCGTCTAATCATAGTTCAGATAACCTATGCCAGGCGCATCTGTAAATTATCTCTAAACCCAAAATAAGATCTTCAAATTTGATAATAAAACCCAGGCTAGTGCTGACAGAAGGAAAGCAGTCCAGAGGGAACCTGAACACAAGTTCTTAAATAGTTGATATTGAGCTGTTGATAGGTATGCTAGGTATTTTGTACAACTCTTTTTCAAATATAGGTAGACTATTTGCCTAACTCATTGAAAAAATCATCCTCAGTTTTACCGAGTGTTTTTAAATTATTGATAAAAATGAATTTTGGAAGCTCTTTCCTTGAACCCTGCACAATTACTGGTCTTGTCATTCCAGGCTTAGACCATTTTTCATGACTGCCTTTGGTACTTTTATGCTCAAGCCCCCATGACCTTAATACTTTTTTAAAGTCCTTAGTTTTTATTGTTTTGTTAGAAGCCACTCTATTTTGTTTTAGGTAGCTAAACTACATGGAAGGTTGAAGTTCCAATTGCTGTTCTTTAATTGTGAATGTATCAACATCTTTTTTAGACATAATCTTTCTTGGATCATACTTTGGAGGAGTATAACGTGATTTATAACGAGTGTGCCTCTTCCAGCCTAATTTCTTAAGGTCAGCTTCAAGTGTGTTCTCTTCAAGGACATGTTCCATGTATAATTGCATAGATTCTTCAAAAGAGGTAATTGCTTCTTTTTCGTTATCTCCATATCCATAAATATCTAATGATGGAGAATAAAAGACATGTAGTCCTTCTTCAATATATCCGATAAGGGAAAGCTTGATCGTAAGTAAATTTTTCTTGAATTTTAAAAAATCAAAAAATCTATCTCCCATTTTAGAAAGTTTGCTACTATTTATCTTGTTACGTGCCAATAAATATTAAGGTTTACAAAATTGAAATTCAACTGCTTACTTAATACGAAAGCTTTAAAATCAATTTATTGATTGGTATGTGGAATTGAGGACTTGTTTTAGTTCTCCATGTTATTATCGACCAAATAGAGGACGTTTGCTATACATTCATTCTCAAAATCTATTCCAATTTGTCTAGAATATGTACTTATTTTTGCGGTAAATTTACTAATTCTACCTACCTTTCAAATATACACAACAAACAGATAAAACAGACAAATCACAATACCAGCGGCTCTATTTAGACTAATTCTATATAAGATGCATTAAATAAACATAGAAAACAATGATTATGTTGTTGCAAACTTCCAAATTTGTCTTTCTTTGTCAAGGAATGAAATAGACCACTAGCGCTTACTTCCTAATTTAAGGTATTCTAGACCACTAGCACTTACTTCCTGATTTGAGGTATGGCTGGAGAGCCCCCAAGCACTTTATAAAATAACCTTTTATACGGTCATATCATTAAATATCCAAAAATACTACGTCAATTAAATAAAAATACCTAATTTTATATTACCATCTCATCATATCGCGATACAATTAGTTGTAATCTAGCAATTTTGCGGCTTAACTAGTTAAAATTGATCGTCTTATGAGTTATACCACTCAAAACATTCGTAATGTCGTTCTCCTGGGGCACTCTGGGAGTGGGAAAACGACCTTCGCAGAAACCATGTTGTTTGAGTCCAAAGCAACAAATAGGCGGGGGTCGATCGACGAGAAAAATACAGTTTCGGATTTTACCAATATTGAAATGGAACGTGGCAACTCTATTTTTTCTACCCTGATGCATGCCACTTGGAAGGACTCTAAAATCAACATCTTAGACACACCTGGTTTTGATGACTTTGTCGGAGAGATTGTATCCAGCCTCAAAGTAGCCGACACCAGCGTGATGCTACTCAATGCAAAAAACGGAGTCGAAGTGGGCTCCGAAATTATCTGGGAGTATATCCAAGATTACAAGACACCCGCTATTATCGTGATCAATAAAATGGATCATGACAAAGCAGATTTTGAAAATAGTTTAGAACAGGCACAAAACAGATTTGGAAGTAAAGTGCTCCCTGTACAATTCCCAATTAACGCAGGAAATGGATTCAATACCATCGTGGATGCTTTGCGCATGACGATGTATGTATTTCCTCCCGATGGAGGTAAACCCCAAAAACAAGATATACCAGAATCAGAAATGAGTCGTGCCCAAGAGATGCATAACCAACTCGTCGAAGCCGCTGCTGAAAATGACGAAACACTTATGGAGAAATTTTTTGACGCAGGCTCGCTAAATGAAGAAGAGTTAGCAAAAGGGCTCCGTATCGCTTTGGCTAAGCAAGAAATATTTCCTGTTTTCTGTTGTAGTGCCATCAACAATATGGGTAGTGGTCGTATCATGGGCTTCATCAATGACATCTGTCCCTCCCCAGCGGAGCGACCACCTGCCAAGCTCGCCGATGGGGGAGCGCTTGCTTGCGATGCCAACGATGACACCACCATGTTTATATATAAGACCCTCTCAGAACCGAGGATAGGTAATGTTACTTATTTTAAAATTTTTAGTGGTAAGTTGAAGGCTGGTGATGAGTTGATCAATTCCGATACGCGCAATAGTGAGCGCATCAGTCAGATCTATGTCGCCAATGGAAAAAACAGAAAAGTAGTCGATCAGCTGTGCGCTGGGGACATTGGCGTAGTGCTCAAGATTAAAGAAGCTAAAACTAACCAAACTCTAAATTCAAAGAATAGTGATCGCAAAATTGCCCCGATGGAGTTCCCTAGTGCGCGGATCCGTGTTGCCGTGAATCCACCTTCTAAGCAGAACATGGAAAAACTCATGAAGGCACTTTACCAGATCGTGGATGAGGACCCTACCCTCATCATTGATCAAAATAAAGAACTGAAACAAACCCTGCTACTTGGACAGGGACAGCTGCACCTTGACATCACCAAGTATCGCATAGAAAAAGTAAATAATATTGTGATGGAGTTTGAGCGACCACGTATTTCCTATCGTGAGACCATCACCAGGGTCGCTAACGATGACTATAGACACAAAAAACAATCTGGTGGCTCTGGCCAATTTGCCGAGGTACACATGCGTGTCGAACCCTGGTATGAGGGTATCCCAGACCCTACAGATTTGAACATTCGCAAGCGAGAGTTGGAGGAGCTGCCTTGGGGTGGTAAGTTCGAATTTTTATGGT
>Ga0209187_1000340_pt1 | contig 89240 bp, 83 predicted proteins | sample BantaG_FD_187430 | JGI IMG/M metagenome (GOLD analysis project Ga0209187, IMG submission 187430) | Marine algal microbial communities from Bantry Bay, Ireland - BantryBay_4 metaG (SPAdes) (version 2) | ecosystem: Host-associated > Algae > Red algae > Unclassified | place: Bantry Bay, Ireland...
CATTTGACAGATACGCTCGGATTAGTATTAGCGGAGACGATCGTAGCGGATAGAGATTTTCCACCGTACGATCGAGTGACCATGGATGGCATCGCGATTCGATACGATCACTTTGCAAAAGGACAGAGTATATTCGAGATTGAAAGTGTTGCCGCGGCAGGAAGTCCCAGATTAATTTTACAGCAGCGCCAAAATGCTATCGAAGTCATGACAGGTGCAAGCCTACCCGTAGGCGTCGATACTGTGGTCAGATATGAAGATTTAAAAATTGAAGCTAAAAGAGCGAATCTACAAATAGACACCCTCCAACAAGGACAAAATATACATCATAAGGGAAGTGACAGGTCTCATGGTGATATATTGATTAAGCCTGGTGCAATTATAAATGCAGCTGCTGTAGCAATTGCTGCTACCGTTGGGAAGTCAAAATTGTCAGTAAGAATGTTGCCCTCTGTAGCTATCTTGAGCACGGGGGATGAATTGGTAGAAATAGATCAAAAACCCGAGTCACATCAGATTCGAACGTCCAATAGCTATACCATTCAGGCAGCTCTAAAAAATCTAAGGGTCGAGAGTCAAAGATATCATGTACACGATAACCAAGCGGGATTAGAACATAAATTACAAGAGATATTTAATCAACACGATATCGTTATCATCAGCGGCGGAGTTTCCAAAGGTAAGTTCGATTTTGTTCCTGCAGCACTAAAAGCTGTTGGTGTCGAAAAGAAATTTCATCGAGTCAAACAGAGACCAGGAAAACCATTTTGGTTCGGCACTTCTCCCGAGGGTAAGACTGTTTTTGCCCTCCCCGGAAATCCTGTCTCCTCTTATATGTGTACCATCAGATACATTCTTCCTTATCTACGTAAGTGTCTAGGATTAGAACCCCTCACCATCAAACAAGTCATCCTTAGCGAAGACATAACCTTCAAACCTACGCTCCTATATATGCTACCCATCAAACTAGAAAACACGCCAGGCGGATTTGATATGGCACACCCACTTAAAGGAAACGGTTCTGGAGACTTCGCCAATCTTATTCACACCGATGGGTTCTTGGAATTAGATGCAGTTGGGCGAAATGATTTTAAAAAAGGAGAGGTGCATAGTTTTTGGGAGAGTTGATTAATTGAAAAAATATGATTCTTCAATTCCTATATTTTTCTTAGGTGCTTTGCGTGCGTCAGCAAAGCTGAGGCGCACTTAGGTGGTTTCGCCAGCGTGTAATTTGCGTACTAGTTGGCAAAAAAAGGGTAAAGAAACATCCGTTCCATTACCCCTTTTATACTTTCTAATCTGAATTTTTAATCCTGCAAAAACGCCATCACTTTCTCATAAACTGATTCCGCCGTAAAACCAAACTTCTCATCCAAGACCGTAAAAGGCGCAGACCAACCAAAGTGATTCAAACCATGCACGACACCCTGAGAGCCGACTAGCCCCTCAAGAGTAACCGATAGCCCAGCAGTCAAACCAAATCTAGGCGTATCGTCTGGCAAAAGTGAATCCTGATACTCCTGACTTTGATTTCTGAATAAACCCTCAGAAGGCACAGAAATCAATCTAACCTTTAGGTTCTGCTTCTCTCTCAATAGCTCCATCCCAGCATATAGAGTACTCACCTCAGAACCATTCCCGATCAAGATAATGTCCAACTCACCTTTGTCCTCAGTCACAATGTAAGCCCCCTTTTCAGCTTCACTCGCATTTTCATATCTATTCTCTACAGGGATATCCTTCACCGCCTGTCTTGAGAAAATCAAGCCCGTGGGCGAATCTTTATTTTCCAATGCCATCTTCCAGGCGATAGTCGTCTCATCTGCATCGCATGGACGTAGTGCCAAGATTCCGTTTTTATGAGAGTGGTTTTGTAATTTTTCTAGGAGGCGCAACTGCGCTTCTTGCTCGACTGGCTGATGGGTAGGTCCATCTTCACCTACTCTAAATGCATCGTGCGTCCAGATGAAAATCACTTGAGTTTCCATCAGTGCAGCAACACGAATCGCTGGCTTCATATAATCTGAAAATGCAAAGAAAGTAGCACAGGCAGGAATAACTCCACCGTGCAGCCCCATACCAGTCGCCATAGCAGCCATAGTTAATTCGGATACGCCAGCTTGCATAAACTTACCACTAAAATTACCCTTTGTGAATGCAGTAGTTTGCTTGAGATAATTATCTGTCTTATCACTATTGCATAGATCTGCACTCATGACGATGAGATTATCAAGCTTCTTACCCAGCATCACCATCACTCTTCCTGAAGAATCACGCGTCGCTTTATTTTCTACTTGTTCTAGCCCTTTCCAATCCAGATGATCTAGTTTCTTCGCATGAAAGTCAGCAAATTTTTGCGCCAACTCAGGATTTTTTGCAGTCCAATCATTCCACTTTTCCTTTCTTGCAGCAGCAGCTTTACGTTTATTATCTAGTACCTTTTTATAGTGAGCAGCTACCTCATCCATAATTTGGAATGGTTCTTCAGGATTACCCCCAAGATTAGTGATCGATTTCTCATACGAAGCACTTGACTTACCCAAAGGCTTACCGTGCAATTCCACCTCACCCTCATACGCCTTCCCTTCGGCATTAACGACACCCTTACCCATCACCGTCTTACCTATGATGATTGTAGGTCTGTCCGTCTCATCCTTTCCTGCTTGGATAGCATCGTGGATAGCCTTGTGATCATTCCCGTCTATGGTAATCGTATGCCAGTTCCAAGCTTCGTATTTTTTTGCTGTGTCTTCGCCTGTCACTTTATCTACCACCGTAGATAGTTGGATATCATTAGCATCATAAAACATGATAATCTTTCCCAAACCAAGATGCCCTGCGATACGACCTACCCCTTGCGAGATTTCTTCTTGCACCCCTCCATCGGATATGTATATATAGGTGTGGTGAGCTACAATGTCTCCGAATCTAGACGCCATGAAGCGTTCCGCAACGGCAGCACCTGCTCCAAAGGCATGACCTAGTCCGAGTGGTCCGGAAGTATTTTCTATACCTCTCTCTACATCTATTTCAGGATGACCTGGCGTGACGCTTTTCCACTGTCTGAAATTTTTTATATCCTCCATACTATAGTTGCCCAATAGTGCTTGAGTAGAATACAGCATAGCAGACATATGCCCAGCATCGAGAAAAAATCGATCTCTCAATGGCCAGTGCATATCCTCTGGATCATATTGTAAAAAATCAGAATATAAAACATGCATAAAATCGGCGCCGCCCATAGGTCCTCCAGGGTGGCCAGATTTTGCTTTTTCTACCATAGCGGCAGAAAGGATTCGAATGTTGTCAGCAGCTTTTACGCCCACTGATTTCTTATTGTCAGCGATGGTCTCCATTGATTTACGTTTTTGGCAAATATAATCAGAAAAGTGGGATACAGCGCGGCTAATCATCCTATTATTATGAAGTATTTTATATGTTTTGTCAACTTTACTTGGGGCCATCAGCTCCATGAAAAGTATGGAGCTGTCGCTATGCATTCGTGGCTCACTATTCGTTCGGCCCTGCACTACAATGATTCCGAAAGAAGTCGGAATCATTGTAGCTTGGTCTGCTTTCCTTCGGTCACCACCTCTACGCAGCGCTTGTCCTATAGTCCTATCACTCTTCAAAAAATCCACCATGCATCTTGAATATGTAGAAACATATTGTTAACTTTCCGATAAGGTACCTTCAAGTATAGGGCACCTCTATTAACCTCTGAAAGAATGTAAATTTCATTTAGCGCTTGAAATACAAGGCGTGATGAGGGAGTTTAGCATTGGCTAAGCGACTGAGGAACAACGAAGTATTTCAAGATGATAAATGAAATAAAAATGATTTTAATTTTGATTGCATCTTGAACGGGGTTGATAGAGGTGCCCTTTAAACAAAACTATCTCCCAAACAAATTATTAACACTTAACTAAGGTATGCTGCAGTCTATACATTTCTATCTGACCTTAGGGGTTTATTGCCTATTGCTATCACCTGCCCTGTCACAAGGTTTTGTTGGTAAAGAACTTGTTTTTGAAAAACTAGACAAAAGTAACGGACTTACTAATGATACCCACAACAATTTTATTTTTAAAGATAGTCGTGGTTACCTGTGGGTTAGTTCTATGCAGGGCGTATACCAATATGATGGATACGATTTTAGATTCTTTACTTCAAACCCAAATGATACAACGGGAATGATTGGCACTAATGTACAGAGCGAATTTTATGAAGATGAAGATCAAAATATCTGGTTTTCAACTTACCAAGGATTAAATAAGTATGATGTAAAAGATGATAAGATTTATGGTTACTCCATTTCTGATAAGTCTCGAAAGGTACTGCCTATTCAATATTATATTTTTCATCTAGATACCTTAAACCACGAGCTTTGGATGGTAGTAGATGGTAAAATTTATAAGTACAATTATAAAAAGAAGGAGGTTGTAGAATCCATTGGCCCAAAATTACAGTCCATCCGCTTGTCTGTCAGACTTGACAAGAAAGGAAAAGTTTCAAAGATATACGGTGCTCCATGGCATCTAGCTACCGGCATTGAAGTCCTGCATTACGAAAATAATATGTGGAAATATGAAAAACAAAATTTTGAATCAGAATTAGGTGCTGTAAATGTGTGTGGTTTTGTAAATACAGATGACTTTGTTTGGTTGATATCTAATCATGGACTGATAAAGTATTCTGATCAAAATGGGATTGAAGAAGTCTTTTCTCTTGAAGCTAAAAGTAGGAACCAGTTCGTAAGAGCTGCTTTGTATGGAAATGATCAGATTTTATTACTATCCGAAACTGACACCCTTGGTGTGTTTGATTTAAGAAAAGAACAATTTAACTTAATCCCAACCCAAGTAACTGGGCTGAGTAATAGTGACCTGCGTAGTTTATATATCGACAAAGACGATATACTATGGGCAGATATCAGAGTTGGCGGAATAGGAAGGGTTGACTTGAGAGCAGGTACTCTTGTTAACAATTCAAGTAAGATACATGAGGTAATTAATTTAAAAAAAATTTGTTCCAAAGATGAGATCTACTTACTAGGTAGTGACAACAGCTTCACGATTCTTGATACTACGGCATCTCATAAAGTTTTATTTAAGGAGCAATTGGATCAGGCGATGGAAGATGTTTTAAAGACATCAGCTGGACAAGTACTTTTTATTGACCAAAATACGATCTACTCTTTCGATTTAAATACTCGCCTATTGAAAGAAGAGGCAAACGTGAATTTTAAATTATTAGATATCTGCGAGTTTAAAAATCAAGTTTATTTACTCTCCTTCAAAGGAATTTGCAAATGGAATGCAGCTGATAAAACTATAATACCATTGAAGTATGTCGATAATATTTATAATCAAGAAGCTTTTATAGTAGACGCTTTGTTCATGGGGGATAATGAATATCTAGCAAATTACAAATACCGAGAACTGCACTTTGCCAGTATCTACGACGAGACCATTAAGGTTAGGAAAAGTATACCTCATAATAATATTATTTATGACGCAGGTTTTCAAAACGATGACTGGTACTATGTTTCAGTCAACGGATTATATCAAATTGATCAGACGGGAATTCAAAAAAAACTATGTTACCAATCATTTCTACCCGAGATGGGATTTAATTCAATTGTTTTTTATGATGATAAAATTCTCTTAGGTAACTCAGAAGGCTTATATACTTATTCTATTAGAGATTCTATTTTGTATCAGATCAATATCTTATTCGATGAGAATTTAAGCGTGATTCCCAATGGGATTAAGCGTCTAAAAAATGGTAATATATTAGTTGCCAGTGATGAAGCCATCTATGAGGTGGATCCGGAGGACCTAGAGTATGAAAGAAGTGTTCCAGAATTAATTTTGCAATCTGTTGAAATTAATAATAGAGTTAACAAAAGGCCTAAAATTCTAAACGCTGAATACAGTGAAATTCAACTTAATAATAATGTTGATTTTTTTGCTTTGGATCTTCATTCAGTTAATAATCGGCTTAAATTAAAAGGTAATGTAAAGTATAAGGATAGTCGTATCAATCAATGGCAGTCATTAGCAAATGGAAAGTTGTCTTTTGATAACTTGACTCCAGGGGATTTTGAATTGTCTTTTGTAGCACTGGACGAAAAATTAAATGCAAGCCCTGTTAAGAAATTGAAGGTGATCATCAAAGAGCCTTTCTATAAGTCAAAGTCCTTCTTGTTGATAGCATCACTATCGTTGGGCTTGTTCTCTTACGGGGCAGGTATGGTGATAGGAAAATTCAAGAGTGACAAGCGACAACGCGAATTGCGCTTACAATTAACTAAGGAGCAGGAAAGAAATAGAATAGCTTCGATGATACACGACGATATGGGAGCTACTTTATCCACCATTCAATTTACAAGTGAAGATTTAAGTATGGATATCGAAGATGAAGAACAAAAGAAGAAGGCGGAATCTATACAGCACTATGCAAAAGATTTGATTTCTAGAATGCGCACCAACATTTGGGCTTTAGATTCTGAGACAAAGTCAATCAAAGACTTATGCCAAGAGCTTCGGAAGTCTGCACTTGACCAGATTGGGTCTTTAAATTTGCAGCTTGAATTTACTCAGAGTGAGTCTTTGCCTGATTTAAATTTGAGTGGAGGAACATGTATGGAAGTACTGCTCGTTCAAAAAGAGGGTCTAAACAATATTGTCAAACACGCTCAGGCAAATAATGTATTAATTACTACTTCGATTGAAGATAGGAATTTTGTTCTGCTTATCAGTGATGATGGTAGCGGTATTCCAAATGAGAAATCCCTTGGTATGGGTTTAAATAATATGAGAAAACGCGCAAAAACGATAAATGGAAAATTAGATATCACAAACAGTAAAAGTGGTGTCACGGTAAAGTTGACCTTCCCAGTCTAATTTAGTAACAAAAGTTACTAATAAATAACAACTGATATTTCTTATCATGAAAATAAAAAAGGGATGACCAAAGTCTGTATAGTAGAGGATAATGATCAAATAAGAGATACACTTAATAAAAGAATTAACCAGTGTGATGATTTAGAATGCATTGGAGCTTATCCCGATACAGTTCCTGCCCTAAAATATATACCTAGAAGAAAACCTGAGGTAGTGATCATGGATATTGATTTGCCTAATATGTCAGGTATAGAATGTATGCTTCGATTAAAGGATAAGTTTCCAGAAATGCAATTTTTGATGTTTACCATCTTTGACGACGATAATGTATTCGAAGCTTTAAAGGCCGGCGCCTCAGGATATATTTTAAAGAACGAAGGCATCAAAGGCGTTATCGAGCGGGTTAGAGAGCTCATCAATGGAGGAGCGCCAATGAGTGATCAAATTGCTAAAAAAATCCTTCTAAGTTTTAGGAATAAACACAAAATTTCAAAGGAGGTAGAAAAATTGACGCCAAGACAAATGGAAATTGTAAATCTTTTAGCAAAAGGATTAGTCTATAAAGAGATTGCAAGTGAACTAAAACCTCAGATTTCAATAGGTGGTGTAAAGCAACACATTAGTAGAATTTATAAAGTTTTAGCTGTTAATAATAGAACCGAAGCCATTAATAAGTGGCTCAATCGTAACGCCTAAGCATACTGCTAGTAACTTTAGTTACTATTTTATCCTCAAACTCGATGTCGCATAACATTAGTCAAAAGTCATAGGTATATTTGTAGCGAGAGTTTTATTTTATTCACTCAATACAAGCGTAAACATGGCTTTTATCGGTTTAGCAATACCTAATATAGCAATAGAAAATTTAGTAACAGGCACGGGAATCATCGGCCTAACTATTAAACCATCAAACATTGTTGCTGGAAATGCTGTAATGCTTGAGGTAAATCAAGTGGTTTATAATTCCAACTTAAATTCTGACCCAATCAGCTTCAATCCTGTTGAACCCTTAGAAGGAACTATATACAGAGAAGATAATAATGGAGGAGCACCTTATCTAAAAAGAACTACGGGTGGGGATGCAGTTATGAACGATAGATTTCAATTCTTTAGTCTAAGTTCAACCAACTTCGCCTACTTCTCTAAGGATAATCTTGTTCTTCTAAGTACGATATCCAAGAATCTAATATTTTCTGGAGCTGCATACAAACCTGGGTTAGTCGCTTATGCCAATTCAGGAATTTCTGGTGATTATGGAACACTTAAGGCTGAGGTAGATAGAACGGATATGATACTTAATGCAGGAAGTCAGAGTGGTAACAAGAAGATTCCTGCTGCTATACTAGGAAATCCATGTCCACCAGCATGGGATCCATTTAATTAATAATTATTTACAAAACGGAATACATTGAAAAAAGATATTTGTTTTAATTCACCAGGCTTGATTGTGGTTAATTCATAGATAAACGTGCCAAATTAGATGATTGATTTATAAGTATAAATAAAGCGGTTTAGCAAATAATAAAAAAGCTTTGAAAACTAAATCTACTATTTAGATTATTCAGTATTGAATACTGATTGTGAAAGATACTTTCACAAAAAACGACATGAACCTTGAAGCATTGACTTGCTAGAGTAAATTTATGTAAAAGCTGTATTTTGAATTATCATCTAAATTTGGCACCTCTTTTTGCAGCGCCAAAGAGAATTAGACTCTACTCAGACCTCCAGAAAACCAATGAATGGATATAGCTTCAAGTCCACTATAACGTTTATACTCATACCTCACCATGAAATTACTATAAGTTGCTAATCGATCACTTGTTGATTGATTAGCTTTTTATTGTTGAAACATCTTTATCTATCTATTTTTGGACAAGCGCTGCGAAGTGGTGCTGACCAGAGGGAAGCAGACCTATACCTAATGATTCCGTTTTGGAATCATTAGGTATAGGGCCGAACGCATAGTGAGCCACGGATGCATAGCGACAGCTCCAATTTTCTTGGAGCTGATGGGCCCCACACCTACATCAAATCAAAAAATCGACTCTACTAAAATGGAGCAGTATTATTATGCTCAAGATGCCGAGAAAGCGATCTATTTAAAACAGGATCTTTCTCATTCTATAAATTTTTTTAGATGCCAGAAAATTGGCCCCCACTTTAATCAACTCTTTTTTGCCTGCACCTGGATTCTACTATGGCACTATGTTTATTTCTTACGCAATACAGGGGTGGTTTAGCATAGGTTTAATGCTAAGCCTTGTGTTTATTTTTGACTGGCATATAAATAGTGCTTTTTTCTTGTTTCTTTCTATTTCTGCCATCTTCTTTGTTTGGACTTTTAGAGTATCACGGTCTATTACTTTCACATGGCTGTTAAGTATGATCCAAAGGCCATAGAGAAGTATAATGAGAAAAAGGTGCTTAACATCAATAATTAAAGAATATGAAAATAGAACAAATATATACAGGTTGTCTTGCTCAAGGGGCATACTTTATCCAGTGCTGTGGCGAAGCTGCAATCATCGATCCACTCAGAGAAGTATCTCCGTATCTAGATAGAGACGGTGCGAAAAGTTAATATATTTTTGAACCCACTTTCATGCAGACTTTGTTAGCGGGCATGTGAACCTTGCAGAAAAAACAGGAGCAGTCATGCTAGACGTTCGCCATCAAAATGACTTTGCCAAAAGCCATATTCCAAGATCTATATTCATTGGTTTAAATGATGGTTTCGCACCATGGGTTGGTGCTTTGATAAAAGATGTAAAACAACCCATCATCTTAATTGTCGAAGAAGATAAAGTGGAGGAAGCAGTTACCCGTTTGTCCAGAGTAGGCTTTGATAATGTCATTGGTTTTTTGAAAGGAGGTGTTGATGCTTGGATCAATGATGGGAGAGAGGTAGACCAAATCACATCGATCACCGCAAATGATTTGTATGGAATTACAGAGAAAAATTCTGAAGCATATATCGTAGATGTTCGCAAAGGTTCAGAATATTTATCGGAGCATGTGAAGGTGGCGCATAATTCTCCTTTATCTACCTTAAATGAGCATTTATCTAGTCTGCCCGAATCTGAAACATTCTACGTCCACTGTGCTGGTGGCTATCGATCCATGATAGCAGCTTCTATCTTGAAGTCAAGAGGGGTGCACAATTTTATAGATGTGGAAGGAGGCTACAAGGCGATTAAAGAAACAGAAGTTTCGGTGTCGGATTTTGTTTGTCCTACTACGCTACAATAAAATACAGATTTGGTTTTTTGAGGAGGAGCTGCAACGAATGTTGTGGCTTCTTTTTTTATTACAGCATAAATGAAATTTCTAGACCTTGTTGAAGGCTATAGAGATCGAGTCTCCGACCTGCCGAGGTATTCCTTTAGTATTGTCCCATGTTATATTTGTTAAAAAAATTTGGGGAAAGTTAAGCTTGACGAGAACAGTTAGTGATTGTATTTTGATAAAGTTGTTACAAGATTTTTTTTTGAATTTGTTGGGGCCACCAGCTCCAAGAAAAATGGAGCTGTCGCTATGCATCCGTGTCTCACTCTTCGTTCGGCCCTGCACCATGCTGATTCCGAAAAAAAAACGGAATCCACATGGCTTGGTCTGCTTCCCGTTGGTCAGCACCACTGCGCAGCGCTTGTCCGAAAGATTCTTCCCCTTTTCTATTCCTTAGGATTATATTAAAATAGAATCGTATACATGATTTAGGCAATTATATTGATAAGTCTAGAAATTATTTTCATTTTATTCGAATTGGATATTTGGGTATAATTAACTGATATGTAATGAATTATGAATACATTTGCCATCTGGCTATATTTTTTGTAGCAGCAATACTGAGTAATTCGCTTGCAAAAAACAATATTTAGTGTTTACTTTGTAGTGTTGTTACTGAGAAATGCAGTAACATAGTCTATAAAATAAGTCAGTAAATGGATTGTGAAATTAAAAGATTAAAAGATTTAAACGATAAAGTTACAATGAATTCAGGGGTTTACCTGAAGCCAAACCCTTCCGGAGTTTATAATTACCTAAATGCAAAAAACTTTGACAGCTATGGTAATATTAAGGAGGAATATTACAATTCTACAAGTAAGGTAGAACTAGTGGGGCGTAATATTGATCACTCTTTAAAAGACGGGGATTTATTATTGGTAGCTAAGGGAGACAGGAATAAGGTATGCTACTATAGCACAGAAAAGATAGGGAAAGCTGTTGCATCTTCAACTTTTATTGTGCTTAGATGTGATCAGAATATTATTAAGTCAAAATTTCTATTCTGGCTCATGAATACTTCTTTAATGCAAAACAATCTATCAAGATTGGCTAAAGGTACGCATGTAAAGTCGATATCGATAAAAGTACTATCCGAACTCGAAGTATCAATACCTAGCCTTCAAATGCAGGAGTATTTCATCAAAATGCATAATCTAGTCATGAAGGAAAATAAAATGCAAAAGGAATTAATAGGGCTCAAAGAACGATATTATGATAATTTATTAATAAAAAAATTACGTGGTCATGAAATATAAAAGTATACGTAAAGTCAATGAGGATAAGTGGTTTTCTAACTCAAAAAGAGTGCGCAATGGTGTTCATGAGTCCTTTAATGATAGCCTAGAATGTAAGTGGCAACGTAAGGCGAGAGAATTGAATCTAGGACACATTAGTGTCTTTTGTGGACTAGGCAGCTTTAATGCAAACGTTAGTGATATTCTTACCGATGAAAGATTTGATGACTTAGATTTCAATGTAAAGAAAGATAAGAAAGCGATTATAAGACAATATTGCAAGCTAGGTTTAATTGTGTCGGAATCTTTAACTGATTTTCAGGACTTACTTAAAGTTGCAAAAAAGCAAAGTGCTAAAGATGCAAGAAAGAAAGTATCTAAACTCGACTTACCAGATGCTGTGGATAAACTAATCATGTTTTTTAATCATGTATTTAAGCACAAATGTAACGGTGTGTACCTTTGTGACCATCATACATATATTTGTTTTGATGATTTGGGTAGAGACTGTTGTGATGGTAATATCCTTGATATATCGTGTGCCTCAAAGCAAACATGTGAGCAGGATATTAACACCATCGTAATTCCTAAGATGGATTATATAATTGAAAGAGTCATCCAAGCTTATCAAAAATTAGACGAATACTTTGATTCGAATCCTGAAGCTTTCAAAGCTATTTGTGGAAAATATTCAGATCAAAAAAATAAAGCAGCATAATATGGATCATAGTTTTTTAAAAAGACTCTCAATTGAAGAAGTGAAAGATACAATTTTAAGAGCATTGAATGAAGGTAATGCAGTTCATACCTTTTATCAAAGCAAAAGTCTTGCTGGGCATTTGGATGAAAAACGAGTGTTAGAAGGGAAATATAGGTTAACAGGTTCTATTCATTTAGATTTTAAAGAAGTAGAAGACCATGGCAATCAAAGGATGATATTGAAGAATGTAAGTTTTTCAATATCTAGCCAAATCAAAGACAATATGAATAATGTTTGTCATAACTCTACAAGAAAGGTGATAAGAGGGACAACTAGTGATATTGTGATAAACTGGATTTTTGAAGAGGAGCAAGATTCAACTGCGCGAGTGGAGCCATTTAGAATAAATGAAAATTATAAAATTATAAACATATGAAAACCACACAAAAAGATATAAACAACATCGTCTGGAGAGCTTGCGATACATTTAGAGGAGTTATAGATCCGGCACAATACAAAGATTACATCCTTACTATGCTTTTCCTTAAGTACGTCTCGGATGTATGGAATGATAAGATGGATGAGTATGCCAAGAAGTACAAAGGTGATAAAGAAAGAGCAGAGTGGGCAATGAGAAGAGAAAGATTTGTACTTCCTCCTCACTCTAGATTTGAGTACTTATATGAACATAGAAACGATTCAAATATTGGAGAACTTATCAACATTGCGCTTAACGATCTGGAAGAAGAAAACAGGGATAAGTTAAGTAGCGAGGATGGAGCTAGCATCTTTAGGAATATTGATTTTAACACAAGTAACCTTGGGGACATCAAAGATAAAAACAAAAGACTGAAAGAGCTAATTATTGACTTTAGCGATGAGAGACTAAATCTTAGACCATCCATGCTAGAGGATATTGACGCAATTGGAAATGCATACGAATTTCTTATTGCTCATTTTGCCTCTGATGCAGGTAAGAAGGCAGGTGAGTTTTATACACCTGGAGAGGTTTCTACATTACTAGCTAAGCTAACCAAGTCAAAAGCAGGGGCGAGAATATGTGATCCAACTTGTGGATCTGGTTCATTATTAGTTAAGGCGGCAAGAGAAGTAGGATCGGATAACTTCTCATTGTATGGTCAAGAAGCAAATGGAAGTACTTGGGCTTTAGCTGTTATGAACATGTTTCTGCATGGTTACGATAACGCTACCATTAGATGGGGAGATACGATAAACAATCCTAAGCTAAAGGAAGGAGATCAACTAATGAAGTTTGACACAGTAGTTGCTAATCCACCATTTTCATTAGATAAGTGGGGCGCTGAAAATGCACATGCAGATCAGTATAACCGATTTTGGAGGGGAGTGCCGCCCAAGAGTAAAGGCGATTGGGCTTTTATTTCTCATATGATAGAGACTACATACGAAGATTCTGGTGTAGTTGGTGTTGTTGTCCCTCATGGAGTACTATTTAGAGGGAGCTCTGAAGGTAAGATTCGTCAGAAAACTATCGAAGAGAATCTTTTAGATGCTGTCATCGGATTGCCTTCAAATCTTTTCTTCGGGACTGGTATACCAGCAGCTATTCTCATATTTAATAAAGGAAAGAAAAAACGTACTGACGTATTATTTATAAATGCAAGCCAAGGTTTTGATTCAGGAAAGAATCAGAATGTGATGCACGAAGAAAATCATATCGTACCTATAGTGGAGACTTATGATAAATTTAAGGTTAATAAGCTAAAACCAGGAGTGACAAAAGAAAAATTTTCGTATGTGGCAACTATCAAAGAATTAACGGAGAACGATTTCAATCTTAATATTCCTAGATATGTAGATACATTTGAGGAAGAAGCAGAAGTGGATATGAAAGCGGTAGCAAAAGAAATTAATTCACTAGAAGAGGAGCTAGCTAAGGTGCAAATAAAGATGAAGAAATATATATCAGAACTTGAACTAATATAGATGATATCGATAGAAAATAGAGAAGGATATAAGGAAACAAAATTAGGATGGATTCCAGAGAAATGGGAAATAGTGCCTTTAGGTTTATTGTTTTCGTTTAAGAATGGAATAAATGCTGACAAATCCGCATATGGAATTGGCACTAGATTTATAAACGTTGGTGAGATTTTTAATTCAAGAAGAATTTACTTCAAAGACATAAAAGGGAAAGTATCTGTTGATGAAAAAAATTTAGTAAAAAATACTGTTTCCTACGGAGACATATTATTCAACCGAACCTCAGAAGTAATTGAAGAGCTTGGTTTAACCTCAGTTTATTTAAGTAAGGAACTTGTAACTTTTGGAGGTTTTGTCATCCGGGGAAAGCCGATCAACTGCAAGCTTGATGTTAATTATAGGGTTTATTGTTTTTCTTCTAATCACATAAGAAGGAGTATCATTTTAAAAGGACAAGGAGTAGTTAGATCTAACATAGGTCAAAAAGATCTAGCCAAGGTCAATATACCCCTTCCATCAATACCAGAACAAAAAAAAATAGCTAGAATCCTATTGACTTGGGACGAGGCAATAGACAAACTTGGTGCTTTGATAGATGCCAAAAAGGAGCAAAAGAAAGGATTGATGCAGAGATTGGTGAAAGGCAAAGTAAGGTTCAAAGGTTCCAAGGGTGTATGGAAGAAAATGAAATTAGGGGAAATTTTTAAAGAAAGGAAAGAGACTGGTTTTAAAAGTCTAGAGCTTCTATCTATCGGATCTAAAGGTGTCTATCCACAATCGCAATCTAATAAAAAGGATACTTCTAATAACAATAAAGATAAATATAAAAGGATATGTGAGGGAGATATTGGATACAACACCATGAGAATGTGGCAAGGCAGATCTGCAGTTTCTAGTCTTGAAGGAATAGTAAGTCCAGCTTATACTATTGTAACACCAATAGATGGTCATGATGTTAACTTTTATGGGTATCTTTTTAAAGCACCTGATTTAATACATCGATTTTGGCGATATTCTCAAGGTTTAGTTGGTGATACACTTAATTGTAAGTACAAAAGCTTCTCAAAAGTAAAAGTACTGGTGCCGCCAAGTATTCATGAACAGAGACAAATAGCAGCCATTTTAGATCAGATAAGTGCAGAGATTGAACTTATCGAAAAGAAACGTGAATTCTATGAACTAGAAAAAAAAGGACTTATGCAGCTTTTGCTTAATGGCAAAAGGCGAGTAAAATTCAATTAAAATAAAAACCTAGTATATGAAAGCATTTATATCATATAGTCATAATGATGAAAAATATTTGATTTTATTAACAAAGCATCTTGCCCAATTAAAAAGAGATGGACAATTACAAGAGTGGACGGATAAAGCGATAGAAGCAGGGAGTAATTTAGATCAAGCAATTGATTCAAATCTAAATATGGCGGATCTATTTATAGCCCTATTGAGCCCTGATTATCTTAGTTCTAACTATTGCTATGAGATCGAATTTAAAAAAGCTCAAGAATTATATGAAGCAGATCAACTTAGAATAATTCCTGTAATTGTTGAGGATTGTGATTGGCTAAATAGTCCGTTTTCAAAACTTAAAGCGCTTCCAAAAGATGGTCAAGCTATATCAAAGTGGAGTAATGAGAATACTGCTATGCTAGACGTTATTCAGAACCTACGAAAGGTGATTTTGCAAGGATCTGATGATGCGATACCAATCGATTCTGTAATACAGCCGAAAGCAAGTTTACGTACCTATAAGGTTCAAACAGATTTTGACTCCATTCAAAAGATGGAATTCGTAGAATTTGGGCAGGCTGAATTTTGTCGCCTACTAGAGGAGAATCTCAGCGAACTCAAGTCGCTTGATGGTATACAAGCTAAAATTATTAAAAGAGATAAAAAGTACTTTGAATGCATTCTAGTAAATAGAAATAAGATAAATACAGAGGCGACTCTAAAAATTACAAATTCACTACAAGAGGATAATAGAAATTCTCCGATACACTTAGGAGGCTATTCTAGTTACTTTATTGGATACCAAATTACCCAGAATGATCGAAATGTAAATTCAAAACAATTTGGTCTAGATTCAGATGAGTATGAGTTATTCTGGACTGAATCAGGCACTATGATATTAACATCCAATTCAACTCAAAAGTTGAATATAAAGGAAATCGTAGAGCAATGTTGGAATGATTGGCTTCACTCTATCGGTATTCAATTCTAAATGCTCAGACATGCCATTTAAAAAGACTTAACCTCAAACTATCACAAAATTAGATATGACTACAAACTTTTTCCCCATAGATTTTAACTTCTCAGAATACCAGGTGACCCGGACTGAGTATACTGAAGAATTATTGGTAGAGTTACGAGCTAAGCACAATACGACTCATTCGTTTTTCAGACATGATGATTACATCTATATATCAAATAAGTCAGGTGATGATCTAGGTTTAGGAGAGACCGTTACTTTGAATATGGATGATGATAGAGTCACCTCTTCCTTGATAAAGCATATATTCTTCAAAACGTTTCTAGAGCTTTATCCTAAAGCAATGCTGAATGGATTTTATCCTTTTCGATTGCCATTCAGAAAACAAGAGAAAGACCTTCTTGCTGCTTATCTACCTGAAGAGCTTAAAGGTAAAATTAAATACTATCCACAGATAGTATCGCAATTGCGAAGATGTCTAATCGATGGGGAATTAAAATATGGCTTTTTGGTAAATACTGACCGACATTTTAAATTTAATGTGTCGCTCCAAGATTTGGAATGGGAAGGTTTTGAAATAGTAAATAGAGAAGTAGTTCATACACAACCTCTTGAGGGGCTTGAAGATATAATGCTACCCGACGAGACTTTCGTAGGCACCCTGTCATCGGTAAATGGTGATTTGGGGATTGTTAGTACCAACGAAGGTGACAAAGAGTTTCCACTCAGTCAACTGCAACTCGTAAAAAAGTACTCTAATATCAAAGAATACTTGGCTTTTGCATTAAGGGACGATCAAAAAGCGGAGAGTATACTTACCAAGCTAAGAGCCGATCGAAAAAATGTACACAAGCCAGAAGTAAAATTAAACTGGATATCTCATTCAGCGAATATTTTGTTCAGATTCAAGAATCAAGATATTAACTATGAGAATAAAGATGGATTTTGCTTTACAGTGGATACAAATCAAAAGCACAATTATAGTTCTATTGATCTCACTGAAGCAGTCTATGTGTTCGACCCTTCGGTAACACGAACTTCGAAATATAACGACATTGGTCTTACTAATTATGGACCTTACGATAAAGGTACATTTGATGTTAAATCACCTAAAGTTGTAGCAATATGTCACAAAGCTAATAGAGGGGCAATGTCTTCTTTTATGGCAGCATTTATTAATGGTATTCCAGATTCAAAATACTTCAAAAAAGGACTAAAGTCAAAATATGAATTCAACTCTGTTAATGTCGACATATTAGAGGTGCAAGACTTTACTATCACCGAATTGCAAAAAGCAATTAGAACTTTGACGTATACACCGAATTTGATTCTTTTCGAAATACCAGTTAGTTTCAAATCAGAGTGGATAGTACAAAAAAGCTTGTACTATCAGGCTAAAGCTCACATTCTAGGTTTACAGATACCTCTGCAAATAGTATCTGCAGAAAACGTAAATAAATATGATGAATATAAGCTAAATGCAATTGCCCTTCAATGTTATGCTAAGCTAGGAGGGGTACCATGGACAATAGTTACTTCTCAATCGATAGATCATGAGATCGTAGTAGGTATAGGGCATTCCATATTTAGAAATAATGCATTTAGTGGAAGTGAACAAGAACGCGTAGTTGGTATTAGCACGTTCTTCTCTGGAGATGGTCAATATCTAATGAGCGGTGATATTAAGGATGTAACTTACGATGAGTATTTTGGGGAGCTGTTAAAGAGCCTAAAGCAGTCTTTAAATTCACTTTCTAAGCAATATGCATGGAGCGAAAACTCAACGGTAAGACTTATTTTTCACATTTTCAAACCTTTGAAAAATATTGAATTTGATGTTGTAAAAGAACTTATAAAGGAGTTTACTCAATTTCAAATTCAGTTTGCTTTTGTAACTATAACTGACCGTCATCCACACTTGATGTACGATCTTATACAACAAGGTATAGCAAATAGGTACAATAAATCCATTAAAGGCAAATATGTGCCAATAAGGGGTAAGAATATCGTGATCAATGATTCAGCTTGCCTTGTGCAGATGCTTGGTGCTTATCAGATTAAAACTGACAAGCATGGAGCTAGTGTTCCACTTTTGATAAAGATTCTAAAGCCTACTAATTATAATGTTGATGATGAGTTAGCAGGATATTTATTTCATGATTTGAATTATATAACCCAACAAGTATATAGATTCTCAAGCTTATCGTGGCGAGGCTTTTTACCTAATCAGAAACCAGCAACAATGCTATATTCAGGTTTGATTGCTAGGTTGCTAGGTAATCTAAGGAAGATTGAGGGTTGGGATTCGACTGTAATCAACTTACAGCTAAAGCGTAAGAAATGGTTCCTATGATAGTACAAAGAGTAAGCTATATCAGTAATCTGAGAGCGAATGAAAAAATAGATTTATTTCATTCGCTTTTGTTTGGCAGTAAATCTAATGAAGCTGAGGGTGGTAATTTTGAGAAACTGATTAATTCAATTCAGAATAGTGATCAGGATTCATTTAAAGAAATTCACGCTCAGTTTGCGGCAAGGGAGCCTTCGATAGATTCACCGTTTATAAATGATAATTATCTATTATTCCTCCTGATATTTGGAGCTAAAAAATTTGAATGCAACCTAACGTGGATTTCTAAAGTGCTTGAATTAAGAAGCACTACAAATGATGATTCTAAACAGATATCTAAAACCTTTAAGAATATTATCGCAGATAATTTCACTAGTAAATCAAATGACTTTGGGATTATAATGACTTATGAATATCTCATAGATAAAAAGATAATTACATGGCAGGAGCGTCAGTATTTTTACCAAGAGTTGGTTAAACGCCCTTTCCCATTCTACTCTGATGACCTACTTAATTTAATGTCTTTAAAAGCATACGATATTGTGATATTAGAAGGTGATGAGCAAAGAGAAAGTAAGTATAATACTCTTCTTGACTTCGAATCTAAATTTATTAAATTAGTCTCTAGCTACAGTATTGTTTTACAGGTTTTTGTAAATGTAGTTCTTATTGGAGCAGTAATTTATCTTCGTAACACGTTTCCTTGGTTTAAGGCTCAATTAAAAGACAATCTCATTTATCTAGCCCTTTTTGGAGGAGGTGCGATTATTGGGCAATTTTTAACTAAAAGTAGATTGCGAAATATTTTCAAAGTGATTTTATATAAAATATGGGGGTATCAATGAAGATGAAACTACATAGTATCAAGTCCACAAGAAATCCACAAAAAGTATAGGTTTAAGAATAAATAGGGCGCAAACATATGACTGTCAATTATTTAAATTCCACATGTATTCCACAAGAACAATAGTTAAAACTGATTTTATTAGCGCAAAACATGAAATTATCACCAATTTGCTGATATCTGAACTAAATAGTAAACAATGACTACACCTTCATTCAAAGAAGATCATATATCTCAGATACCTGCTATACAGTTACTGGCTAACGTCGGATATAGCTACCTGAGTCCCGATGAAGCACTTAAACTTAGGAGCGGTAAAACTTCGAATGTGATACTTGAGCCCATCCTATTAGAACAGGTAAAAAAAATCAATAGGATTTACTATAAAGGAGAAAACTATGATTATAGCGATGGAAATATAACGAGTAGTATCAACGCTCTTCAAGATGCACCGCTACAAGAGGGATTAGTTTCAGCTAATGAACATATTTATGATCTACTCACCTTAGGCAAATCTGTAGAGCAATCTATTCTAGGTGATAAAAAGAGTTACAATCTGCGATTTATAGATTGGGATAATTTTAGAAATAATGTATTTCATGTCACAGAAGAATTTTCGGTCATGCGATCTACTTCGAAAGATTCTTACCGACCAGACTTAGTATTATTTGTGAATGGCATTCCAGTTGTTATCATAGAGTGTAAGAGACCTGATCATAAAGATAATATAGAGCAAGCTATCTCCCAGCATTTGCGCAATCAACAAGATGATGGAATTAAAGATCTCTTTGTCTATTCTCAATTACTATTAAGTATAGCTACAAATGCGGCATCCTATGGAACTACTGGTACTGCTCCTAAATTCTGGTCACAGTGGAGAGAAAAGCATGATTCTGGAAAATCTGAAAAAAATTACACCAAGTCACTTGCAAAGTTAAAGAATACTATCCTGTCACAGGAAGTGAAAGAGAAGCTGTTTGGAGCAGATAGATATAAATATGTAAGAACATATTTTGATGAATTAGAGCAAGAAGATGTAGCGGTAACTATTCAAGACGAGTACCTGTACAATCTTTGTCGACCAGATCGGTTGATTTCGCTAATTCATGACTACATCATCTTTGATGCAGGAGTCAAAAAAATTGCTAGATATCAACAATACTTTGCTATAGAAAAAACTAGAAATAGGATAGCAAAAATAGGAACAGATGGTAAAAGACTAGGCGGTGTCATCTGGCATACTCAGGGGAGCGGTAAATCACTTACTATGGTAATGCTAGCGCAAGCTATTGCTATGCATCCTGAAATTAGCAACCCTAAAATTGTGATTGTTACGGATAGAGTCGACTTAGATGATCAAATTTATGGTACTTTCAAGAAGTGTGATCTGCCTGTCCTTCAGGCTGATTCTGGAAAACAGTTAGTGGAATATCTTGAAAGTAAAAGTGACGCTGTTGTAACTACGATTATCAATAAGTTTGAAGCTGCAGTAAAGAGACGAAAAAAACCTTTTCAATCAGCTAATATATTTGTCCTAATAGATGAAAGTCATAGGACACAGTACGGAGAACTTAATGTAAATATGCAAAAGTCTTTTCCAAATGCTTGTTTCATTGCTTTTACAGGTACTCCCCTTACGAAGACTGGTAAGGACACTGCAAGTAAATTCGGAGGAATAATTGATTCATATACAGTTGATCAAGCGGTTTTGGATAAAGCTGTGGTACCACTTCTTTATGAAGGTAGGCATGCATTACAAGAGATTAATGAGGATCCTATCAATACCTATTTCGAAATGGTATCAGAGCCTCTTACATCGTATCAGAAAGCTGATATGAAAAAGAAATATAGTCAAGGGGGCTATCTTAATAATGTAGAGCAAAAGGTATACGCAATTGCATGGGATATTAGTCGGCATTATAGGGATAACTGGCAAGGGACAGGATTTAAGGGTCAACTAGTTTGTAAAGATAAACGCTCTGCCATCAGATACTATGATTTTTTGAAAGAGATCGCCCTTGTTACTTGCGAACTAGTTCTTTCCAGGCCAGATACTAGATCAGGCGAAGATTCTGCATTTGGAAGTACTCCTAAAAAAGTGATCCAATTCTATAAGAAAATGATGGAAGAGCATGGTACTCAGAAAAAGTACGAGAAGAATGTTATCACCAGATTTAAGTATCAAGATGAACCTGAGATCATTATTGTTGCGGATAAACTATTGACTGGTTTTGATGCACCAAATAATGTGGTACTATATCTAACTCGAAACCTAACTGAGCATACACTCCTACAAGCAATAGCACGAGTAAATAGAGTCGCTCCTGGTAAAGACTATGGATATATAATTGATTACTATGGAGTCCTTGAGCAGCTTGATGAAGCCTTAAAAAATTACAGTAATTACGAAGATTTTGATACGGAAGATCTCGAACTTACAGTAACAAATGTACACGAGGAACTGAAGAAGTTACCACAAATGCATTCAGAACTATGGGACTTTTTTAAAACGATTAAAAATAAATATGATGAAACGGCATACGAAAACCTATTAGCAGATGACGCTATCAGAGTTGAATTTTATGATAAACTCTCCGTTTATGCAAGAACAATGAAATTGGCATTATCTACTTTTGAATGGCACAAAAAAGTTGGCGAGGAAAAAGTAAATAAATACAAGTTTGATCTTGGTTTCTTTTCCAAGCTGAGACTGTCAGTAAAGAATATATACTCCGATATTATAGATTTTAAAGCATACGAAAAACAAATTCAGAACCTCTTGGATAAGCATGTAATATCACATGAGGTGAAACCCATCACGGAGCTTATTAATATTTTCGAAACTGAGAAATTTGAAGAAGAAGTTGCAAAGATTTCAAGTACTGCCTCCAAAGCAGATATGATAGCTTCAAGAACTGAAAAGCATATAGCTGAACGAATGCAGGAGGATGAAGATTTATATACAAGATTTTCTGAATTACTTCAAAAAGCAATCTGGGACTACAGGAACAAAAGAATCACAGAAGCTGAATATTTGAAAAAAGTTTCCGAGATTAAAAATGATGTACTAAAAAGAACCAGAAATGATCTTCCAGAAATCCTAGAAGATCGATTGATTGCTCAGGCTTTTTACGGATTGACAATATCTACATTTGAAGAGAAAATTAAAGATGAAATGAGTCGAAAGTCAATATCAGCCGATACAGGTATCGGTGTAGATAATATTATTAGGGATCATATACTTGACAATGGTGCGGCTAAAGTTGATTGGGTCAATAAATCAAATTTAATCGGGCAGTTAGAAATAGCTCTGGGAGATTTCATCATGGATGAAGTTAGAGATAAGTATGATATGGATGTATCATTCGGGGAAATAAGCGATATGGTAGAGAAATATATTGAAATAGCAAAATTGAGATATAAATGAAAATACAAGACCACTATGAAAATCTAGCATCTTTGTATCTAAGACTAAATGGGTTTGTCACATTAAACTTAATTATTCACTCTGAAGAACATGGGTACGAAAAATCCGAACTTGACTTTTTAGCAGTAAGAATGCCGCTGCATCAGCAGAATGATAGGAATGTAGCAACATCGGAATTTTTAGAATTACCAAAAGATAGAATTCAGATTATTATAGGTGATTCAAAATCATCAGCTAATATAAATAATGTAAAATTTAATAACGGACTTAAAGACAATCAAGAAAGCATCAAAAAGCTATTAGAATGGATTGGAATATTTGAAATTATTGATAACGCTCTTATTCAATCTATTCAATCACATTTACAAATTGAAATAAAAGACTTTAATAAAGGATTCAATTATTTGGATTTTGATACAGCATTTGGTCGCTATCGGTTAATTGTTCTCTTCTTTTGCCCAACTCAAAGTTCTTCGAATGATGGAGAAATGAAATATGTCCATGGTCAAGAAATGATTGATTATTGCTGGAAATGCCTAAATAAAGAGCATGAACCAGATGAATGTAACCGAACATATAGTCTAAAGCATTGGCATGAACTAAAGCCTTATGTAGCTTACTTTAAGGAGACAGAATTTGCTGGAACAATTGATGAATTCAATGCTAAATTCCAAAACTAATGGAAAGCATCGAATTCGGATCAAAGATCATAAATTTTAAGTTGGAATATAAGGAGAGAAAAACCCTGGGCATCACTGTGCATGTTGATAGGACTGTATCAGTCAAAGCACCTATAGATGCCTCCATCTCACAAGTATTTGAAAAAGTAAAAAAGCGAGCGCCCTGGATTATTAAGCAACAAAGTTTCTTCCTTTCTTTTGAACCGAGAACACCCGCAAGAAAATATATAGGAGGAGAAACTCATTTGTATTTAGGGAGACAATATCGATTAAAAATAATTGACTCTACTAATGAAAAGGTGGTACTCAAGGGAGCTTTCTTGGAAGTACACACTAAGGACAAGACAAATGCAAAAGAACTTTTATCCATCTGGTATCATAACAAAGCCAAAATGCATTTCTATCCTCTTTGTAAGAAATGGATAGCTAAATTTGAGAAACATAAAGTCACTCCTAAAGCGATCAAAATTCAAGAGATGACTAACAGATGGGGGAGCTGTACACCTAAGGGGAAAGTCATTCTAAATACTGAACTCATACATGCACCTAAGCAATGTATTGAGTATGTAATAGTTCATGAACTTTGTCACTTAGTACACCATAACCATAGTCAGGCTTTCTTTAAGTTACAATCTTCAATATTTCCAGATTGGAAAGTTTGGAAAGAGAAGTTGGAGAGGGTAATGGTTTGAGAGAGAATTGTTGTGGAGCCTAGGGGAGTCGAACCCCTGACCTTTTGACTGCCAGTCAAACGCTCTAGCCAACTGAGCTAAGGCCCCTTTTTTTATTCAGTAAATATAGAACCTTTTGTAAAGGTTTTATTATTAGCATTCGAAATTTCTAAAAATCCTCTACTTTTTCAGACGTGTCGAATTTGAAATCTCGCGTTATAACTTCATACAGGAGAATGCCTATTAACAAATCCTTATGATTTTCAAGCAACAATTTGATAGCTTTTCTTCCTAATTTGGAATTATAACTACATTATTATTCTTTACTGATAGAGAATCAGGAATTGCGCCTTATTAAACTTTATTGAAACCACCCACATGCTAAAACGATGCTTCCTTGCCCTAGTCATATCCCTATTGTATTTATTCACTACTGCACAAAATGAGTTCAAGATAACAGGAACGGCGATGGACACACTAGGTGAGCCTTTGATTTATGCTACCGTCTTATTATTAGAAAAATCAGACTCGACTATGGTTGAATTCTCAAAAACCAGTCTTGAGGGAGATTTCATATTTAAAAATATTCCCGCTGGCGATTATTTAGTTAAGACCACCTATGTTGGATATATCCCCAGGACTATAGATGCAAGTTCTCGAAATGGTGAAGATATAATCTTAGGTAGAATAGCTATGATAGAATTAGCAGAAGAACTGATGACTGTAGTGATTAGGGCCGCAAAAGCACCCATCAAAATGCGAGGCGACACCATTGAATATGATGCCAGCACATTCCAAGTCCCCGAAGGATCTACAGTGGAGGATTTACTCAAGCGACTCCCAGGTATAGAGGTGGAAGCAGATGGAAGTATCATCGCTGATGGTAAAGATGTCAATAAAGTCACGGTAGATGGAAAGTCCTTTTTTGGCAGTAACCCTCAAGCTGCTACTAAGAATCTACCAGCTGAAGGTATCGGCAAAGTTCAAGTGTATGATACGAAATCAGAGCAAGATGAAATAACGGGATCCACTTCTGAGGCAGATGAAAAAACCATGAATTTGGTATTGAAAGAAGAATTCAAAAAGGGAGCCTTCGGAAAAGTAATTGCCAGCGTTGGGACTAAGGGTCGAAAGGAACTGAAAGGGAATTACAATAAATTTAATAAGAAGCTGCAGTTTAGCTTAATAGGTACGGCAAATAATACAGGAAGAAACGGTTTATCTTGGGATGACTACCAAGACTTTATGGGCTCACAAGCTTGGTCCTTTGGAGGAAATACGGATTATGGTTTTGGAGGCCGCAATAACACCTACTTTTTTGGCGGTGGAGGCAATAGCTTAGAAAATAGTATTCAATCCGTATTTTTTAATAATAACCCTACAGGTGGATTTCCTGAGAATTATAACGGGGGTCTTAATTTTAACTACGACCACGAAAAGGATAAAGTCAGTGCAGTGTACTACTACAACCAAGCTGGATTAAAGACTGAAACACAGTCTTCCAAACAGCGGTTTTATGAAGCATTTACTACACAAGAAAATCTCGCTGGTGAGGAAGATGATATCTCTTATGCTCATCGAGCAGAGTTTGAGTATTCCAAAGAAATTGATTCCTTGCAAACGATCAAATTCACTTTGAATGGTGCGCACATCAAAGAGGATAAACTCAATAATGAAACGACCATTTTAAATCAAGATGGCATGTTGAGTAATATTGCGAATGTAGATAATGATATTGACACCAGAGGGTCATTGATCAATGGATTGTTGCTATATAGAAAGAAGTTTAAAAAAAAGGGTAGAAGTATGGGTTTGAATGTGTCCGGATTATACACAGAACTGGAAGATATCTGGACCCAAAATTCAGAAATTTCATTCTTTAAAAATGGAACTGATGTAGACAGTATTTCAAATATTGATCAAATAAATAATGAAGTTAGGGATAAGAAACAATTCAAGGCCAATGCACTTTATGTAGAACCTCTATCTAAAAAACTATTTTGGCAAACATTTTATAATTTTAGTAACCGTATTGAAACAGGTGACAGACTTGTAAATGATGTCATAGCCAATGAAACTTCGCTCAATGAAGACCTAACTCGAAGTTATGAGAATTCGATAGTCCTCAATCGAGTAGGTACCTCACTTCGTTACTCACACGATGGTATGAATGTATCCCTAGGATTAGGTTATCAAGATTTTGATCTATATGGCAACTTTACAGGTGGACCGAATAGTAACGTAAGTGGTGAAGTAGATCAAAGATTTACCAATTTTGTTCCACACTTTAATCTAAATTTTCAACCTTTTTCTAACGCTTATGCTGAACTTACTATTACCAGAAATGCGCAAGAACCAAGCATAGAAGATTTACAGCCTGTAGTTAATAATCTTAATCCCCAATATATAAGGATAGGTAATCCTGGCTTGACGCCAGAGGTTTCAAGTTTGTTTGAACTTAGTTTCAACAAATCATATCCCTTGACAGGAGTGAGATTTAATCTTAATACTAGCTATACTATATATGATAATCAGTTTTCCACAGATGAAAAAGTAGATGAATTTTTGGTCACTACAGTTCAGCCTATCAATATTGATGGTGGTAGTGAAATTTATACCTATTTGGGATTAAATTTCCCAATCATCAAAAATAAGATCACAACGAGACTGCGGCTGCGTGGGTCTATTAACGATAGAGTTTCCTTAGTTAATGGAGAAAGTAATAACGCACAAACTCAGACTATCAGTCCTTTTCTTAGATTTAGCATTACGCCAATAGATAATATCGGTATCTATCTTACGGCGGATGTTTCATTTACAGAAACTGAATATGATATTAACGCCAGTCAAAATCAAAGCATTAGAAATGAAACGTATACCTTAGAATTTTCAGCGAAGACATTTGCCAAATTGTTATTTAGTTCTAAGTTCAATTACCGAAGATTTTCCAATGATCGCTTCAGTCTTCAGCGAGAGATTCCTGTTTTAGACTTGTCAGTATCAAGAACTTTCTTAAAGAATAATAGTGGAGAAGTACGCTTATCGATATATGATGTTTTTAATAGAAATGTTGGATTTCAATCGACAGATTTTTTCCAATCTCAGAACACAAACTTGAGCAGGTATCTTCTACTAAGTTTAACTTATAATATTCGTGGTGTAAAAAGTGAAGCACAAAAAGATTCTTGGTACTAAGAAAAGTTGCTTTACGTTAACCTTTAAATAGCATTTGATGAAAAATTTTCTTTGCACTCCTTTATTTTTTATGGTTGGGATTACACTTCTAGCGCAATCTAGTAAAGGGCATATTACCTACAATAGAAAAACGGACTATATTTCTATCATGTCCAAATTGCCTCACATTTCTCAAGAAGACGTCGACAGAATGTCGTTGACGTGGGGGAATTATGAGCGTAAAGGTGATGACTATGAATTGTATTTTGACAATCAAAAGTCACTTTACGTTAGAGCAGAACGCGAATCAGAAGGAGGCTATTCTTGGAAGCCTTCAAAACTTATTCTGATGAGAGACTACAAAAATAATACTCAAGAAGATCTGATAGAGACGCTAGGGAAAGTTTATCATTTAGAAGAAAACTTACCTAGAACTCGATGGAAAATCTTGAATGAAATTAAAGAAGTAGCTGGTTACGTATGTATGAAAGCTGAAACTAGAATAGAGAATAGAGATCAAACGGTGCATGCCTGGTTTACGGACGCTATCCCTTTTTCAGGTGGACCTGAGGGATATGGAGGCCTACCAGGGACAATATTAGAGATAGATATAAATGACAGTGATGCCATCATCACTGCAATCAAAGTAGACCTAGAAGCAGCAGATCTTAAAATACCCTATCCCAAAAAAATAAAGGGAAAGGAAATTGCCAAAGCGGATTACGACAAGCTTGTCAATAAGTATATCGAGGAAACGATCGCTGGCAAGAAAAATCCATATTGGAGAGTAAGATATTGATGCAATTTATAGGTCTTGATTATCTATTATAAGAAACCCACATTTATATATCTATATAATGTGGGTTTCTTATTACAATAGTACCTTAGTATGTTTCTACAATATGAATATTATTGCTTAGCCCTAGGGTCTACAGGCCATTGTTTCTAGTCAAGTAGGCACCGATGTGAATCCAAAAATCATTCTTTCCATTAAGGCATTTCCGGTTTAGTTCCTTACGAGATTTTTTAGAGAAGATACCTGCATCTTTCCCAAGATCTTTCACAGCAGGTACCATGATGTTACTATAGCAATCTTGCATAGCTTTTACTTCTTTATCTTTATCTTCTCCAAGAGTTTTTATAAGTGCCTCACTCGATTTACTTTTTTTGGCAGTTTTAAAAAGAGGATTACTATTAAGGCAGCCACAAATCTGATTTGCCACCTTTCTTTGATCTGCAGATGCGGGCTCATCTTTTACCTCTTCATAACGCCGAATTTGTTCTTGAGTAGATTGCTTCGCTTGGCCTTCGCCTAACCTTCTTGTTTTTATATTCTTTAAATCCTTTACCATTTGAATTGCATCACTCTTTTGACTAGGATCCTGATTTGCTTTATTCATTCGATCTATGACTTCCTTCTTCGAAAGTTTATCAGTTGGATTATTTGTGCCAACTAGATTTTCTGATTCTTCTTTTCCATCTACAGAAGCACTAGAACTATTATTACCACAGGAGAACAGTGCGATAAGACAAAGAGCGACAATTAGTAATAAGCTTGTTAATTCTTTCATATGTGTTGTAATGTATATTTTCTTCTCAAAAGTAAGCTATACTTGGGTGTAAATCAAGACCTAGTACGGATCTACATCTATCACGACTCTAGTCTGAGAACCGCCTCTATTAGCCTTTACTTGTAAGGCGGCCTTTTGGAGTAGTTGTTTGGTCTGATACAAAACAGCAGCCTTATTCTCTAGCTTTATCCAGAAGTCCTTCAGATAGTAGGAGCGAATGCGGCCTATATAAGGCGAAGCTGGACCTTTCATCCTATCCCCAAGTTTTGGACGAACGATATGATCAAATAACAAAACCCCATCCTCTAAGTTAGGTATTTTTTTATGCTTGAGGGTTACGCGGATCATTCGCTGTATCGGCGGATAAGACATTTGTTTGCGTTCATAGATTTCTCGATTATAAAATCGTTGGTAATCATATGCCACAACATCTTGCAATACGGGGTGCTCAGGATCAAAAGTCTGCACGATAACCTTGCCCTGTTTATTTTTTCTACCTGCACGACCACTAACCTGTGTGATTAGTTGAAAACCCCTTTCATTGGATCGTATGTCTGGAAAGCCAAACTGCTGATCCGCATTGAGCACACCAACCACGCTTACATTATCAAAGTCTAAGCCTTTAGTGATCATCTGAGTACCTACTAAAATATCTATTTGGCGATCTTCAAAATCTAATAATATATCTTCGTAAGCAGCCCTAGTATTAGCGGTATCGAAATCCATTCTTCCTACTTCCGCCTGTGGGAAAAAGACTTTGATTTCATCTTCGATTTTAGCCGTTCCATGTCCTTTTTCTCGCAGATTGGGATTTTGGCAAGCTGGACACATCTCAGGCACTCTTTGTCGAGCAGCGCAATAATGACAATGCATCATGTGCGTGTATTTATGATAGGTAAGACTTACATCACAATTGACGCATTCTAATTTCCAGGCGCAAACTTCACAGTGAACTGTTGGCGCATAACCTCTACGATTCTGAAAGAGAATAATTTGCTCTTTGCGATCTAATGCAGCCTTCATTTCATCTAGAAGCACAGATGTGAATTGGGATTTCATCTTCTTTTGAGCAATCTCTCGCTTCTTGTCAACTATTATTATTTCAGGCATAGCCAATCCAGCAAATCGCTCTTTCATCTCAACCAGATTGTATTTACCAGATAGCGCATTCGTGTATGTCTCTATAGAAGGTGTAGCTGTTCCTAATATGATATTTAAATCATGAAGCTTAGCCATGTATAATGCCGTATCTCTAGCATGGTACCTTGGTGAAGGTTCATTTTGCTTGAAAGAAGGATCGTGCTCCTCATCTACAACAATCAGATCAAGATTTTCAAAAGGCAAAAACAAACTTGATCGAGCTCCAAGAAATACTTTCGATTCTGAACGAGCTGCCTCAAAGATTTCCACTCGCTGATTGTCATTCATTTTGGAATGATAGACATAAACGTCATTGCCAAAGATTTTCTTTAAACGATTGATGATTTGAGTAGTCAATGCTATTTCAGGTAGCAAGTACAATACCTGCCCACCCTTTGCTAATGTCTGATTGATAAACTCAACATATACTCTGGTCTTCCCGCTACCCGTCACCCCGTGCAGTAGTATCGGTTTCTTTTCTTCGAACGAAGACTGGATTATAGGAATTACTTCCTTTTGTTGATCACTTAATGGAAAGCTATCCCTACTTTCAACATTATCTTCATCCAGTCTACTGACGGTACGGGGATAAAGGTGGAAGATTTCTTTTTTGACAAGTGCTCTTACAACGCTGATGTCAATATCTACCTTCTTGTACAAATCTGTTTTACGTACGTATTTACTAGTTTTTTGCAACTGTACAAAGGCTAGCAGAGCACGGGTTTGTTTCTCAGATTTTTCCGCAAGTGTAAAAGCCTCGTTCAATAATTCAGGATGCTCTCGATAGACTTCTGTAAATTCAATACAATCGATCACTTTTGGTTTATACTTTGTTTGCAGCACTTGCTTCAGAAAGATTAATCTCTTTTCGATGAGGCGATTAATAATCTTGGTGACTGATTTCTGTTGCAAGATGGCCTGGACGTCCGCCATTCGAAGTTCTTTCTGAAGGATCAATGCTTCTATGATCATATACTCCTTTTCACTCAGGTCTTGTATATTATGATCGAAAGTAGGAGAAAGACAAACACTGCTATCTGCATTAAGCTTTAGCCTTCCAGGTATAGCCGCATTCATGACTTCACCCACCGTGCATGCATAGTAAGAAGCCATCCAATACCAAAGCTTCAATTGCTTTTCACTTACTATAGGAGTAGCATCCAAAATAGATAATATAGGCTTAGGCTTTACTCTAGCATCTACATTATTTTTGAACTCTGCCACTATACCCGTGTATAGTTTAGATTTACCAAATTGTACCTCCACACGCATTCCTAGTTTAATAGAAGTACCCATCGTATCAGGAATGGAATAAGTATAACTTTGAGCTAAGGCAATTGGCAGTAGCACTTCAGCATAAGCTTGAGATATAGTAGGTGCAAATTCTGTAGACAAATCTTTAAGTTCTTTAAACGCTAAATTAATCTAATAAAGCTAATTTATCCGAAATAAGGCGGAATAGAATATAGGTTAAAAATATAAATCCATCGCAACTCTAAAAGTATTAGCATGCGCCTCAATAATATCCGCAAGACGCTCAGAATAACCTCCTCCCATGCTGACGGCAACTGGAATATCATTTTTCTGGCAGCATTCAAAAACGAAGCGATCTCTCTCTTTAGCTCCATTAATGCTCATGCTAAGTCTGCCGAGCTTGTCAGTAGCCAGCACATCTACACCCGATAGGTAGAATATAAAATCGGGCTGTACTTGGTCTATGAGTTTAGGCAATTCATTATACAAAGTCTTCAGGAAAAATTCATCTTCGGTTTTATCAGGAAGTCCAATATCTAAGTCGGATTTTTCTTTTCGATTCGGGTAGTTTTTAGCCCCGTGCATACTAAACGTGAACACCTTTGAATTATTTTGAAATAGCTTGGCTGTCCCATTGCCTTGATGCACGTCAAGATCTACCACCAGAATTTGCGATGCAAGTTTTTGTTTCAGTAAATAGTTACTGGCTATAGCAATATCATTGAGTAAGCAAAAACCTTCCCCATGACCTGCATATGCATGATGCGTACCTCCAGCTATATTGAGTGCCACACCATATTGCTGAGCGAATAATGCACAATCAATCGTACCTTGCGAGATGTGCGTGCCTCTAGTTACCAATTCTGGCGAAAGGGGGAATCCTATTTTGCGTATCTCTTTTACCGTCAAGCTTTGATCTTTGAGCTTTTGCCAATAGATCTCATCGTGTGTATCTAGAATGATTTTTTCAGTCAAAGTTTCGGGATGAAAAAAACTATCTTCTGTAATAGTCCCTTCATAAAGTAGTTGCTCGGGCAGGAGCTCATACTTCATCATGGGGAATCGATGCCCAGGAGGCAGTTTGTATTTGTAAATAGGGGAGAAAGCAATCTTAAGCATAGCTTTCGGAAAGCTTTTGATGTATATCCATCATGATCATCTTACCGTGATGTCTAGTGTTCTCTATAAACAGTTTGCTGGTGTTATTACCAGCCAAAATCACTCCTGCTAGATACATCTGAGGAACATTACTTTCAAGTGTTTCAGGATGATAGGTAGGAATGTGCTCTTCTTCACTCATATCAATACCTAGACTTTCCAAAAAAGGAAAATCAGGTCTGTAGCCCGTCATAGCTAAAACATAGTCATTCTTCAGTTGTATTTTTCCTTCAGGCGTGTCGACGATTATATACTCTGGGAGTATTTCTTTAATCTGGCTACTAAAATAAGCTTTGATACTTCCTTCTTTTATGCGGTTTATGATGTTAGGGCGTATCCAATATTTAACTTTTTCATAGATGGTTTCATCCTTGATAATCATGGTAACTGTGGCACCCTTATAATAGGTCTCCAAAGCTACATCACATGCGGAGTTGGCAGCTCCAACTACCACTATTTCTTGACCGATATAAGGATGTGCATCATCATAATAGTGTTTGACTTTCGGCAACATTTCTCCAGGTACTTTGAGCATATTAGGCGTGTCGTAATAGCCTGTAGCCACCACTAGATATTGACACTTATATAAGTTGTCTTGAGTCTTGATCTCAAATAGAAATTTATTCTTATTTACTGACGCAACTTTTTGTCGAAAACGTATGTCTAAGTTGTATGATTCTGCTACCCGTCTATAGTATTCGAGAGCTTCTTTTCTAGAAGGTTTATCTGTATGGGATATGAATGGGACTTCCCCTATTTCTAATACCTGCGAGGTAGAGAAGAAAGTCATATTTGTGGGGAAATTATAAATACTATTTACGAGAAATCCTTTTTCAAGTACAAGGTAATCCATCTGTAGCTTTGCAGCCTCTAAGGCACAAGCTAATCCCGAAGGACCTCCGCCGATAATAATAATATCCTTTTCTATTGTATCCATGTGTTTCCGAGTATATATTCAACTACAAGGAAACACATAAACATAGTATATGGATTAGAAATCACCTACTTTTTTAAGTGAGTAGCAAAACTAATCGACTAACCAACTAACTATGAAACTAATTATTTATCCTTCCTGCCTACTACCTAGCAATTCCATAATTTTCATGTGTAATTCTTCAGGCTTGAAAGGTTTTGTTAGGTAAGCATTTATACCCGCAGCTTTGCATTTTGTCTCTTCATGAGCACTTTCGCTAGCGGTCAAGGCGATGATAGGTACCTCGCTCATTTCTCTTATTTTGGTCGACGATTCAAAACCGTTCATGACAGGCATTTGAAGATCCATAAGAATGAGGTCGTATTCATGCTCTCGATGTTTTTCTAGTCCAACTAGACCATTTTCGGCGATATCTACAGTGACTTGGTTTGACCAAGTTGTCAATATCTTTTTAGTTGCAATTTGGTTGAGGAAGTGATCCTCTACAAGTAATACACTCAAAGGATTTGATGGTACCTTTGCATTGATGTCTACCACGACTTTTTCTACTCGCTTGACAGGTATTGACATGATCAGACTGTCTTGGTCTAGATTGATTTCTAGATTCCCCTTGACCTGACGAATGATTTTATTTAGAATCGCCACATTGAGAAGGTGGTGATTTTGAGTATTCTCTACATTATCCAGTATGGTTTTATAATCTTCAGCTCTCAATAAGTCAACCATCTCAGAATTGAAAAAATCAGGCTTATATCCTTTCAGTTTTAGCTCAAATTGATTGGAAGGGCTATCCGCCGCCATACCAGCTACTACATCTATTCCCTGACTTTCAAAATCATCGGTAAATGCCAGATTAGCAATATTATAAAATAGCTGAGTTAATTTCTTTGGGTAGGTCATTACCTTTGAAGGAATACTGTCGGAAAGGTTGAAATCTATCTTGACATTATTCGCTCCAGCCTTTAGTAGTGCCATCCTTTTGAATGCACCTACAAACTCCTCTAACTTAAACTCTTCTTCCTTGTCTTTGAGATTATCTTGGCCTACCATGGAGTAGTTTAGCAGATTGTTAACCGCACCAAATAGCTCATCAAAAGAGCTCTTTAATCCTTCTACCAATTCGGACTGTCTTGAACTTCCAGGTAGATTTTCGATAAGGAATAACAAGTTTGTAATAGAAGATAATGGTGTACGTATTTGAAATCCAATATCACTCAACATTTGCTCTTTTACATTGAGCATACCTCGGGAAATATTCTTTTCGATCATCAACTTTTCATTCAGCTTACGCTCTGTGACATCTTGGATCGCTCCTACTACTTTTATTTTTTGACTACGCGTATCATTAACTAGACGTGACTGTATAGAAATGTATTTGATATTTCTTCCTTCTGTGATAATGCGATGCTCAACTTGTATCATCCCATTCGCCTTGGAAGTAGCATCAAAAAACTCTTCTACCTTAGTTTTATCGTCCGTATGGACGTAGTTTAAGTATTCAGACATGGTTGGTTGAAAACTCTGACTTTGAAATCCAAAAAGTTTGAAAACCTCATCTGACCAAAACATTTCGTGGCTCACAATATCCATTTCCCAGCACCCAAATTTCCCCATTTTTTGAGCCTCTAGATATCGTTCTTGATCGGCGCTTAGGCTGATACTTAAATCCTTCAGTTTCTGCTGACTGATGTGCCGCTGCATGGCATATCTTATCGATTTGCCTATCGCCTTAGCATTGAGTTCGTTTTTGACCATGAAGTCTTGCGCTCCTGCTTTGATAGCTTGATTACCCAATATTTCATTATTGGATTCTGTCAATACGATTACAGGTATGTCAGGTTGCTCTGCTAAAAACGAGGTAAGAGTTTTGAAACCTGATGAGTCTGGTAAGATTAAATTAATGAATACAATATCAATTTCTTCCGCCTTTGCATGATTGATACCTTCGAAATAAGCATTAGCTATGAATAGTTTACTTTTCGAAATAGTATCCTTAATATACTTTGATATCCGCTGGATATCGGATTCATTTTTATCAATTAATAAAATATTCGGCTTATTATTTACCATTTTTTCAACCTTTAAAGTATGTTTTTGGGCATGTTACTCTTGATTTAGCTTCATGAAGCTAACACATATGATGAATATCCAAATATGATGCCTAAAAGCAGTAAACGGACATCTCTTGCATGGTTTCTCAATTATATTTCTAGATTGTAGTGATAGAATGTCTTATCATTACTTATTCTCATAAAGAAGATATCCACAGGCTCAAGAGAATTTCAGAAATTGTAAAAGGTGGGACTTCAAAACCATGTCAATCCTTTTTATCTTTGTACCTAAGTAATAGAAGTATGAATGTAGCAACCACGAGCCTGAAAGCGGCCTATAAGACTTATCTAGCGACCAGACATATCCAGAAAGAGCCTTCAAAACTTTATGAACCAGTAAATTATATCATGAATCTGGGCGGCAAACACATACGTGCTATATTCCTTTTGCTCGCCAATACCCTTTACCAAGTGGAGCCCTCTGAGGATGCTATGCGTAGCTCTTATGCCATAGAAATGTTTCACAATTTTTCTTTGGTGCACGATGACATCATGGATGATGCTGACACTAGACGAGGTAAACCCAGTGTACATGCTAAATATAATATCAACAGTGGGATTCTATCTGGAGATGTGATGCTCATTCTGGTTTTTGAAGAGCTTTTAAAAATTACGGACACACGTAAAAAGGCAAAGATTCTCAGACTGTTTACGCAAACTGCTAAGGAGGTTTGTGAAGGGCAGCAATATGATATTGACTTTGAAACTAGAGAAGATGTGAGTATCGAAGACTATATACTGATGATCAAGCTCAAAACCGCAGTGTTATTGGCTTGCGCCTTAAAGATGGGTGCTATACTTGGAGGTGCTACTGATGAAGACGCCCAGCGATTGTACGATTTTGGAATCAATATTGGCATTTCTTTTCAGATCCAAGATGACCTTTTGGATACCTACGGAGAGCAGGCTAGTGTTGGCAAGATCATCGGCGGTGATATTCAGCAGCATAAGAAGACCATTCTGTACTTAACTGCATTACAAAATCTAAAAGGAAAAGAGAGTGAATTTATGAAACTATATAATAGTGATGAAAGCTTGGATAGCAAGCTACCTAAAGTGAAAGCCATGATGCAAGAAGGTAGAGTGAAGGAAGAAACGAGTAAATTAAAAGATCTCTATCTCAATAAAGCATTAGCGTCCCTTGAGATGGTGAAATCAGAAAATGAGGATGGATTGAAAGAGCTAGAGGTAATGGCCAATTATATCATAAACAGGCACCAATAAAAAAGGAGCAACCAAGATTGATTTGGCTACCCCTCACACTATGAAACACTATTTCTTCAATTTATGGTTGCTAAAAATAACATGTTGTTATAAGATTTCCAAACAAGAAGTCATAAAAACTTGATTTTATCATTAAAAAGTGACATTCAAAACATTATTTGTCCTATAAAGGGCTTAAATCTGGTTTCAGTGTTTTCTGCTAGACGTGAGATGATTGTTATGTAGTTAGCTAAGAAAAGCTATTATTGTAGCTAATCTGGATTTATATAAGAATTTTTTGGGTGTGCCCTTTAGCTAAACGTCCCATCATCCCGCGGTCAGGCTCTCCAGTACTCCACATCCGTTACGGACCTGCGTCCCAGAAAAATGGGACTTGGTCTCCCAGCTATCGCTGGTCTACTTCCTATCCTTCACACGACCGACCGTTGCGAAGCAATTTTGACCTAGAAGGTCAAAATAGGAAGGGAGCCGATGCAAACTTGCATCGGCAAGCAAGATCTCCATCGAAATTCTCCTATCAATTTCATCGGTTAACAAGATCTCCATCGAATCGTTGCGAAGCAATTTTGACCTAGAAGGTCAAAATAGGAAGGGAGCCGATGCAAACTTGCATCGGCAAGCAAGGTCTCCATCGAAATTCTCCTGTCAAGTTCATCGGTTAGCAAGATCTCCATCGAATCGTTGCGAAGCAATTTTGACCTAGAAGGTCAAAATAGGAAGGGAGCCGATGCAAACTTGCATCGGCAAGCAAGATCTCCATCGAAATTCTCCTGTCAAGTTCATCGGTTAACAAGATCTCCATCGAATCGTTGCGGAGCAATTTTGACCTAGAAAGTCAAAATAGGAAGGGAGCCGATGCAAACTTGCATCGGCAAGCAAGATCGTTATCGAAGTTCTCTAAGTCCTTATTTACCAAGATCTAACTAATTTTACATTTTTGGACTAGTGATGAGAAGTGGGACCAGAGTCTAATGTCGAACTCTTTTTCGACATTAGTCTCTGGTAGACCTCAGGGCCGAGCGAGTAGCGAGCCACGTATCGTAACGACCGCTGAATTCGCGCTTTTCAGCGAATGCAGGGGTAGGCCCCGATATAGCATATGTATCATGATGAGTAACAACTGTCTAGCACTAAAATATGATCTTACCATTCCACCAGTTTTTCTCAATAGTGGCACCCTTCTTATGATAAAAATTCACTGCTGGAGTATTCCAATCTAGGACTTGCCATTTGACTAGCTTAGCATCCTTCTCCTTTGATATTGCGACAAAACGATCAAAGAGCATAGCTCCGACGCCCAATTTTCGGAAAGGCTCTTTCACGATGAAATCCTCTAGATATATCATGCGTCCTTTCCAAGTAGAAAATGTGGTGTAATACAGCGCCATTCCTATGGTCGTGCCGTCTTTTTTAGCCAAGATAGCTTCGAATACACCTTCTTCAAAACACCTCTTGTATTCCACTAGATCGGTGGTGACTGCCTCAGGCTCCTTTTCGTAGTCGGCAAGGTCTTGAACTAAAGAAAAAATGTCGTTCAAGTCTTCAACTTGGGCTGGTGCTATTTCAAATGAGTGATTATTCATATTTGTAATTGTTATTGGTTGTTTGACTTGGGCTTTATGCCTTATTATACAGGCTTTTTTCTATTGTTTATATGGAAATATAGTCGTACATTTGCGTTCCCTTTTTAGAAAAGGAAAAGAAAATAAGTATAATTAATTAACAACCAAGTACTTAGTAAGCAATTACGTCTTGGATTTTAAAATACAAAGGTATATGCCTACAATCAATCAACTTGTTCGTAAAGGTAGAAAACAAATAATTGTTAAGAGTAATTCTAAGGCTTTGGAATCTTCTCCTCAGAAAAGAGGGGTTTGTACTAGAGTTTACACGACTACTCCTAAGAAGCCTAACTCAGCGTTGCGTAAGGTAGCGAAGGTGAGATTGACGAACGGGTTTGAGGTGATTTGCTATATTCCAGGTGAGGGTCACAATCTACAAGAGCACTCTATCGTACTCGTAAGAGGAGGTAGAGTAAAGGATCTGCCAGGGGTAAGATATACCATCGTTAGAGGTGCTTTAGATACAGCGGGAGTTGCAGATAGAACTCAATCCAGATCTAAGTACGGTGCTAAGCGCCCTAAGAAATAATAGCTTAACAAGACATATATATTATATCCACTTATAGAATTTAATAGAAGATGCGTAAAAGAAAGCCAAAAATAAGAATCGTAAAGCCAGACCCTAGGTTTGGTGATATTATGGTGACTCAATTTGTCAATAACATGATGTTAAGTGGCAAGAAGAGTACTGCCTTCGAGGTGTTCTACAGTGCTATGGATATTATTGAGGAAAAGACAAAGGAGAATCCGCATAAAGTCTGGAAGGACGGTTTGAATAATGTGATTCCACAAGTAGAAGTTCGTAGTAGAAGGATTGGTGGTGCTACTTTTCAGATTCCTACTGAAATCAGAGGAGCTCGTAAGATCTCAATCGGGATGAAGTGGGTAGTGAGATTTGCTAGACAGAGATCTGGTAAAGGTTTTGCAGAAAAATTAGCTGCGGAGTTAATGGCGGCAAGCAAAAATGAAGGTGCTGCTGTGAAGCGTAAGGAAGAAACGCACAAGATGGCAGAATCTAACAGAGCATTTGCACACTTTAGAGTGTAATTATAACCTCTGTTGCATTATTACGTTTACAGGAATGATAATATAATTTAATCTATACAATATATTTATTTGCTATGGCAATTAATTTAAAGTTTACTCGAAATATTGGAATTGCAGCACACATTGATGCTGGGAAAACCACTACTACTGAAAGGGTATTATACTATACAGGTATTAGCCACAAGATTGGTGAAGTACACGATGGTGCTGCTACCATGGATTGGATGGAGCAAGAGCAAGAAAGAGGTATTACAATTACCTCTGCTGCTACTAAGACTTCATGGAAATGGAAAGATCAAGATTATCCAATTAACATTATTGATACTCCAGGTCACGTTGATTTTACTGTAGAGGTAGAGCGTTCGCTTCGTGTATTAGACGGTGTCGTTGCTTTATTCTGTGCTGTATCAGGTGTAGAGCCACAGTCAGAAACAGTATGGCGTCAAGCAAATAAGTATAAGGTTCCAAGAATTGGATTCGTAAATAAGATGGATCGTTCTGGTGCTAACTTTTTTGACGTTGTGAAAGATGTTAGAAATAAGTTGGGTGCTAATGCTGTACCATTACAGGTGCCAATCGGAGCTGAGGAAACATTTAGAGGTGTTGTTGATTTGATCACAAATAAGGCAATTGTTTGGGAGAACGATGATGCTGGTATGACATTTACTGAAATTCCAATCCCTGATGATATCAAGGATATTGTGGAAGAATACAGAGGGAAGTTGATCGAAGAGGTAGCAGAATTTGATGATAAACTTTTGGAAAAGTTTTTTGAAGATCCTAACTCTATTACTGAAGGAGAAATGATAGCAGCTATTCGTGCTGCAGTGATTAATATGAAGATCACACCGATGATGTGCGGATCTGCATTTAAGAATAAGGGTGTACAGATATTGCTAGATGCAGTATGTGCTTACTTGCCTTCTCCAATGGATTTGGAGGCTGTTATTGGGGTCAATCCTAAGACTGATGAAGAGGAAAAAAGAAAGCCTAATGTAGATGAGCCATTTACAGCACTTGCTTTTAAAATAGCTACAGATCCGTTTGTTGGTCGTTTATGCTTTTTTAGAGTTTATTCTGGTGCATTGGACGCAGGTTCATATGTTTTGAATACTAGATCAGGAAATAAAGAAAGAATCTCCAGAATATACCAAATGCACGCGAATAAGCAAAAGCCGATTGACCGTGTAGAAGCAGGTGATATTGCTGCAGGTGTAGGATTTAAAGATTTGAGAACAGGAGATACTATCTGTGATCAGGATCATCCAATTGTACTGGAGAATATTACTTTCCCAGATCCAGTAATTGGAATCGCAATTGAGCCTAAAACTCAAAAGGATGTAGATAAATTGGGTATGTCTTTAGCTAAATTAGCTGAGGAGGATCCAACATTCAAAGTGGCATATGATGAAGAAACAAACCAAACTGTAATTAGCGGTATGGGTGAACTTCACTTGGAGATTATCATTGATAGATTAAAGCGTGAGTTCGGGGTAGAATGTAATCAAGGACAACCACAGGTATCATATAAGGAGGCGTTGAATGAAACAGTAAAGCACAGAGAAAGATTGAAGAAGCAATCTGGTGGATCTGGTTTGTTTGCGGAGATGGAATTCGAACTTGGACCTGCTGACCAGGAGTTTTTGGATAGCGATGACTTCAAAGATGGAAAAGTAAAGCTTCAATTTATCAATAAGATTGTAGGTGGATCTATTCCTAAGGAATTTCATCCTTCTATCGTGAAGGGGTTTCTACAGATGATGGATAACGGTATCCTTGCTGGATACAATATTGAGGCTATGAAGGTGACTGTAAGTGATGGTAAGATTCACGCAGTAGATTCAAAGCCAATTGCATTCGAACTTTGTGCGAAAGAAGGTTTTAGAATGGCGGCACCTAAGTGTAAGCCAGTATTGTTAGAGCCGATCATGAAGCTAGAAGTGATTTCTCCTGAAGAGTATGTGGGTAGTGTGATCGGAGATTTGAATCGTCGTAGAGGATTGCCCAAGTCCCAGGATGTACGTCCTGGTAATGTTGTTGCGATACAAGCAGATGTGCCATTGGCAGAAATGTTCGGGTATGTAACATCACTAAGAACAATTACTTCTGGTAGAGCAAACTCTACCATGGAATTTTCACATTACGCACCTGCTCCTAAGAATGTAGCAGAAACAGTAATAGCTGCTGCTAAAGGTGAAGCTAATGTTTAAAATAAAATAAAAAACTTTTGACAATTGGGCTGTAAAGTGTATCTTTGCAGCCCAATTGATTATATAAGAAAAATAAGTTGGAAATTATATCAGGGATATGAATCAGAAAATAAGAATCAAACTACGTTCGTACGATCACAATTTAGTAGACAAGTCTACAGAGAAGATTGTCAAGACTGTACGTACTAGTGGTGCTGTAATCACAGGACCAATTCCGCTGCCCACTGAAAAGAAAATCTTTACTGTATTGCGTTCACCTCATGTGAATAAAAAGTCAAGAGAACAGTTTCAGTTGCGCACACACAAAAGGCTTATAGAAATCTATACCCCGACACAAAAAACTGTAGATGCGTTATCTAAATTGGAACTGCCTAGTGGAGTTGACATTCAAGTCAAACTTACCTAAGCCTACCTACTTCGTAGCATACATCTAAGTTATTTTATTGAAACAGAGTAGTCACAATATTGTGGTTTGCTATATAAAACTTGATTCATTGTGAATGGATTAATCGGACAAAAAATTGGTATGACCAGTATCTTTAATGAGGCTGGGAAAAACGTGTCTTGCACCGTTGTTGAAGTTGGTCCTTGTGTTATAACACAGGTTAAGACAGCTGAGACAGATGGTTACAACGCGCTTCAAATTGGTTTCGGAGAGGCGAAAGCTAAGAATACTTCTAAGTCAATGACAAAGCATTTTGAAAAAGCAGGTACTGCACCAAAGCGTAAGGTTTCTGAATTTAGAGACTTCAACGTTGATGCATTAATTAGCTCAGAAGAGGGTGCTGAGGTAGGTCCTAAGGGGCTTGGTGATGTACTTCTTGTGAACGAGGTTTTTGCAGTAGGCGATAAGGTTAACGTCTCTGGCTCATCAAAAGGAAAAGGTTTCCAAGGGGTAGTTAAGAGGTATAACTTTAAAGGGGTGAATGATGCAACTCACGGTCAGCACAACAGACAAAGAGCTCCGGGTTCTATCGGAGCTGCATCGTATCCAGCGAAAGTATTCAAAGGTATGCGAATGGGCGGACGTATGGGCGGCGTAAAGGTGAAAGTCCAAAATTTGGAAGTTGTTAAAATATTTCCTGAAAAGAATCTCCTATTGATCAAAGGTGCATTACCTGGTCACAAAGGAGCTTTTATAAGAATTGAAAAATAATCAATTATGAAAATTGATGTTGTAGATATAAAAGGTAAATCTACTGGGAGGTCAATTGATTTACCAGATAGTATCTTTGCTGTAGAGGCGAACGAGCATGCTATTTACTTGGACGTGAAGCTTCATTTGAAAAATCGTAGACAAGGAACAAGTAAGTCGAAGGAAAGAGGTGAAGTAGCTGGTTCTAGAAGGAAGATCAAGAAGCAAAAGGGTACGGGTACTGCGAGAGCTGGTGATATCAAGTCGCCAATCTTTAGAGGTGGTGGTAGAATATTTGGGCCAAAACCTAGAACTTACACAAATAAGTTGAATAAGAAAGTAAGATCTTTAGCAAGAAAGTCTGCTATATCTGTGAAAGCAGGAAGCGGTAACCTAGTTGTGATGGAGGATTTTACATTCGATGCGCCTAAAACAAAGGAGTTTGTTAATATTTTATCAAGTTTAGATTTGATGGGTAAGAAGACACTTTTGGTAACAGGTGAGACTGATAAGCAGGTTTACTTATCTTCAAGAAACATAAAGAATACATCAGTAGCGAGTAGTAGCAATATCTGTACATATGAAATCATGCATGCAAATACATTGATTCTAAGTGAAGGTGCAGTTGAGAAATTATCAGCTCTACTAGCTTAATCATAGATATTATGAAAAAGACAATTTTAATAAAGCCTTTAATTACAGAAAAATCTGAGATGCTCTCTGAAAAGGAGAACAAGGCTTCTTTTGTAGTACATCGTCGTGCTAATAAGATAGAAATTAAGAACGCTATCGAAAAGACTTACAACGTAAGTGTTGTTAGTGTTAACACTGCGGTTATGCCTGGTAAAGCTAAGTCGAGAAATACTAAGTCAGGTGTAGTTAAGGGAAGTACGTCATCATTTAAAAAGGCAATTGTAAAATTGGCAGAAGGTGAAACACTTGACCTTTACGGTGAAATGTAATTTAATACGATAGAAAAGATTTAAAGAGATATGCCAGTTAAAAAGTATAAACCTCTCACACCAGGTACCAGATTTAGAGTAGGAAATGACTATTCTGCTTTGACGGCTTCAAAGCCAGAGAAAAGTTTGTTGGCGCCGCTTAAGAGATCAGGTGGACGTAACGCCACTGGTCGTATGACTCAGCGCTATATAGGTGGTGGTCATAAGAAGAGATATAGAATTATCGACTTCAAGAGAGATAGAGATGGTTTTAAAGCAGAAGTAATGTCTATAGAGTATGATCCGAATAGGACTGCTTATATCGCACTTACTCAGTTTGAAGACGGCGAAAAGAGGTATATAATCGCACCAGATGGTTTACAAGTTGGTGCCACAATTGAAACGGGTAGAGGAGCTCAGCCTAATGTAGGTAATGCACTATACTTGAATGACATTCCTTTAGGCTCTGTTATTCATGCTATAGAGTTGAAGCCTAACAAAGGTGCTGCTCTAGCGAGAAGTGCTGGTACTTATGCTACTCTAATGGGTAGAGAAGGTAAATATGCTAGTGTTCGACTTCCTTCTGGTGAAGTAAGAAGAGTATTGCTAACATGTAAGGCAACCATTGGAAGTGCTTCTAATCCGGATCATCAATTACAGGTTTTAGGTAAAGCAGGTAGAAAGAGATGGTTAGGAAAGCGTCCACACACCAGAGGTGTAGCGATGAATCCAGTAGATCACCCGATGGGTGGTGGTGAGGGTAAAGCTTCAGGTGGACACCCAAGATCAAGAACTGGTATCATGGCTAAAGGTCAAAAGACAAGAAGTCTTAGAAAGTACTCTAATAAAATGATCATTTCTAAGCGTAAATCAAAAAGTAAGAAATAATAAGTAATGGCAAGATCAGTAAAAAAAGGACCATACGTATTTCATAAGCTTTTGTCAAAAGTTTGGAAAGCGAAAGAATCAAAGAAGAAGTCAGTAATCAAGACATGGTCAAGAGCTTCTATGATTATACCAGATATGGTAGGTGAAACCATTGCGGTACATAACGGAAAAACCTTCGTTCCTGTATTTGTTACAGAGAATATGGTTGGACATAAGTTGGGAGAATTTTCTCCTACCAGAACCTACAAGGGTCATTCTGGAAATAGAAAATAGAATTTAGTATTTGTAAATAATTATAAAATGGAAGCATTAGCTAAATTGAAGAATTGCCCGATGTCTGAGAGAAAGATGAGGTTGGTAGTTCAGAACATAAGAGGTAAGGGAATAGACGACGCTCTAGATATTCTTAGGTTTACGAATAAAGAAGCATCTACTTGGGCTGAAAAGGTACTTGTATCTGCTATCGCTAACTGGGAATTTAAGAATGGGATGAGCGTAAGTGCTGATGACCACGACTTATATGTAAAGACTGCTTTGGTTGATAAAGGATATATGCTAAAGAGGTTTAGACCTGCTCCACACGGAAGAGCACACAGAATTAGAAAGCGTACTAATCACATTACAATAATTGTTGAAAATAGAAAGCCTACCGATATGGATTCGGCTGATAATACAACTTCTGAAGAAGAATAAAATCTAGAAAATGGGTCAAAAGACAAATCCAATAGGTAATAGGTTAGGAATCATTAAAGGATGGCAATCCAACTGGTTCGGTGGTAGCAATTTTGGGGACAAAGTTGTAGAGGATGAGAGAATTAGAAGGTACTTACGTGCACGTGTAAGCAAAGGTGGTGTTTCCAAGATTATCATTGAGAGAACACTCAAGAGAATCACTGTTACGATTAACACTTCTAGACCTGGTATCATAATAGGGAAAGGTGGATCAGAAGTAGATCGTATTAAGGAAGAGCTTAAAAAGTTGACTGGATCTGATATCCAGATTAATATAGTGGAGATTAGAAAGCCAGAATTGGATGCTTATATAGTAGGTGAGCAAGTAGCAAAGCAGATCGAATCTAGGATGAATTATAGAAGAGCTATTAAGATGGCAATTCAGACTACAATGAGAGGAGGAGCTGAAGGTATAAAAATTAGAATCAGTGGTAGATTGAATGGTGCGGAAATGGCGCGTTCTGAAGAATTCAAGCAAGGAAGAACCCCATTACATACTTTTAGAGCAGACATTGATTACGCTTTAGTTGAGGCTCTTACAGTTTATGGAAAGATAGGTATTAAGACATGGATCTGTAATGGTGAAGTTCTTGGTAAAAGGGATTTATCGCCTAACGTAGGAGTAGATACTAAGAAAGATAGAAGAGGAGGAAGAGGTGGTCGTCAAGGTGGTGGAAATAGAAGAAATAATAGGAATTAGATTATCATTTAAAAAAGCTGTACCTTTGCCAAACTTTTGAAAAAGGTGTTTTTTTAGAGTAAAATAAATTGAATTAGCAATGTTACAACCAAAAAGGACGAAATATAGAAAAACGCATAAAGGGCGTAACAAAGGTCTTGCATACCGTGGTAGTACCGTAGATTTCGGTTCATTTGGTCTCAAGGCATTAGAGAGAGGAAGACTTACAAGTAGACAGATAGAGGCAGCCCGTATCGCGATGACAAGATACATGAAGAGAGAGGGTAAAGTTTGGATTCGTGTTTTTCCAGATAAGCCAATGACTTCTAAGCCAGCAGAGGTAAGAATGGGTAAGGGTAAAGGAGCTTTGGATCATTATGTGGCACCAATCAAGCCAGGTAGAATAATGTTCGAAATGGATGGTGTACCAATGGAAACTGCTAAAGAGGCGCTTAGATTAGCTGCACAGAAGCTTCCTATTTTGACAAAAATGGTTGTGCGTAGAGATTATATTGCACAATAAGAATTGAATAAAATATATAATTAGATAAATCATGGCTTCAAGCAAATTTCAAGAATTAAAAAGTTTTTCTTCAGAAGACCTTTTAGTTGAGTTAGGTACTACGGAAGAGCAGTATGAAAAGCTAAAATTTGACCATGCAGTCAGAGGATTAGATAATCCACTTATTCTTACTGAAGCTAGAAAAGATATCGCTAGGCTAAAGACAGAAATCCGCAGAAGAGAAATCGAAGAGATGTCTGCTGAGGACTTGGCTAATAGATCAAAAATTAGAGAAAGAAGAAGATAACAATAACAGTATTATGGCTGAAACGACTAATAAAAAGATAGTAACAGGAGTAGTTACAAGTTCATCAATGGATAAGAGCATTACCATAAATGTGGAAAGAAGACTGCGTCACCCGATCTACGGTAAGTTTGTTAAGAGATCCAAGAAGTTTATGGCTCATGATGAAACGAACCAGTGTAATGTTGGTGATACTGTGAAAATTACAGAATCAAGACCTTTGAGCAAGAGAAAAAAGTGGCGTTTAGTTGAGATCTTAGAAAAAGCAAAATAATTATTGTAGGCTTATTGCCCTCAAAATTTGAAATAAAATGATACAGCAAGAAAGTAGATTAAAAGTAGCTGATAATAGTGGAGCAAAAGAAGTGCTATGTATTAGAGTGCTCGGCGGTTCCAAAAGAAGATATGCTTCAGTAGGAGATGTTATCGTTGTGTCTGTTAAAGATGCTTCTCCAGGTGGTGTGAAAAAAGGTATTGTTTCAAAAGCAGTAGTGGTTCGAACCAAGAAAGAAGTAAGGAGATCAGACGGAACATATATCAGATTTGATGACAATGCTGTAGTATTATTGAATGACTCAGACGAGCCTAGAGGTACTCGTATATTCGGTCCTGTAGCGAGAGAGCTCAGAGATAAGGATTATATGAGGATTGTATCACTTGCCCCTGAGGTACTTTAAATATTAGAAATTATGCCTTATAAGAAAGTGTTGAATTTTACACATAAAATTAAAATAAAAAAGGGTGACCAAGTTGAAGTTATCTCTGGTTCTAATAAGGGACAGAAAGGAGAGGTTCTTGAGGTGATACCTGCAAAAAATAGAGCTATTGTTGACGGCGTTAACAATAGAAAGAAGCATACTAAAGCTACTGCAGAAAATGCTGGTGGAATTGTGGATAAAGCAGCTCCAATAGATATATCTAACTTGATGTTATTAGACCCTGCTACAGGTGAAAAAACAAGGGTTGGAAGAAGACTGGAGGAAGGTAAACTAGTAAGATATTCAAAAAAATCAGGAGAAATTATTAAGTAATGAGCTACGTACCAAGACTTAAGAAAAAATATAAAGAAGAGATCAAGGACAAATTGATGGAACAGTTTAAGTACGGCTCATCAATGCAGATTCCTAAGTTGCTTAAGATCAGCATCAATCAAGGTGTAGGTCAAGCTACTCAGGATAAAAAGCTTGCTGACATTGCTTTGGAAGAAGTTTCAATGATAGCTGGTCAAAAGGCTGTTCCTACTAAAGCAAGAAAGTCTATATCTAACTTTAAGCTTAGAGATGGGATGACGATTGGTGCTAGAGTAACCTTGAGAGATGAGAGAATGTATGAATTTTTAGATAGACTCATTACCGTTGCACTCCCTCGTGTAAGAGATTTTAGGGGAATCAATGATAAGAGTTTTGACGGAAGAGGTAATTATTCAATGGGTATTACTGAACAGATAATATTTCCTGAGATCGATCTTGATAAGATCAACAAAATAACGGGTATGGATATCAGCTTCGTGACAACTGCGAAAACAGATGCTGAAGCACTTGCTCTATTAAAAGAGTTAGGACTTCCATTTAAAAATCAAAGAAATTAATTCGATATGGCTAGAAAATCTTTAATCGCAAGAGAAAGGAAAAGAGAAAAGATGGTTGCTAAATACGCCGACTTAAGAAAGAAGTTAAAGGCAGAAGGTGACTGGGATGCTTTGGATAAACTACCAAGAAACTCTTCTAAGAAGAGATTGCATAATAGGTGTAAGCTTACAGGTAGACCAAAAGGGTATATGAGAGATTTCGGAATTTGTAGAGTTGTTTTCAGAAAAATGGCTCTAGAGGGAAAAATACCTGGCATTACTAAGGCTAGTTGGTAATTTAAAAAACGAATATTAATAATTAGAAAATGGCGGTAACAGATCCAATTGCAGATTATCTGACTAGAATAAGAAATGCACAACAAGCTGGACATAAGATAGTAGAGATACCTGCTTCTAATATGAAAAAAAGTATTACTGAGATCTTGTATGATCAAGGTTATATTTTGAAATACATGTTTGATGACGACGCTGGTAAGCAGGGTATCATCAAAATAGCCTTAAAGTACAACCAGAATACTAAACGACCCGCCATCACTAAGTTAGGAAGATATAGTACTCCTGGTTTGAGAAAGTATTCTAAAGTTGATGATATCCCTATGGTGATTAATGGTCTTGGTTTGACTATTGTATCCACTAACAAGGGTATTATGACTGATAAGCAGGCTAAGAAGGATAATGTAGGAGGAGAATTAGTTTGTTACGTTTATTAAACTGAATAGAAAAATTTTAACAGATGTCTAGAATAGGTAAGGCACCGATAACAATTCCAAGTGGGGTAACTATTGATGTTTCTAAAAGTAAGGTGGTTACTGTCAAGGGTCCTAAAGGTGAGCTTTTTCAGCAAATAGATCAAGATCTTGACGTCGCTATTGAGGATGGAGTTCTTGAAGTAAAGCGACCTACGGATCAGAAAAGACATCGTGCTGTGCATGGTTTGTATAGATCATTAATTAACAACATGGTGATTGGCGTATCTGATGGTTATACGAAGACAATGGAATTGCATGGTGTTGGTTACAGAGCGAATAATTCAGGTCAGCTTTTAGAGTTGACTTTAGGGTATTCTCACCCAATATACTTTTATGTAGCTGATGAAGTGAAACTGACTACTAGCATGGAAAAAGGACAACCACCAAAGGTTATGCTTGAAAGTGTTGACAAACAGTTGATCGGACAAATAGCTGCTAAAATTAGAGCATTCAGAAGTCCTGAGCCGTACAAGGGTAAGGGTATTAGATTTGCTGGTGAGGAGATCAGAAGAAAGCAGGGTAAGACTGCTGGATAATTTTAAAAGGCTTATTAACTATTTAATACAATGAAACTTTCAAAGCGCGATAGTAGAAAGAGAATTCAGAAAAGAATTAGAAAGCGTATTTCAGGTACCGAGAGTATTCCAAGACTTAGCGTATTTAGAAGTAACAAAAATATTTTTTGTCAAGTGATTGATGATGTTAAAGGAATTACCCTCTTTCAAGTGTCATCAAAAACTGTTACGGCAGAAGAAGCTACTAAAATCGGACAAGCGAAGGCTGTTGGAAAAGCAGTAGCTAAAAAGGCTAATGAGCACAACATTGATACAATTATTTTCGATAGATCAGGTTATTTATACCATGGTCGGATCAAAGCATTAGCAGACGCAGCGAGAGAAAATGGTTTACAATTCTAATTTAGAAGAAGAAGAACAATGGCAAAAAGAAATCAGAAAAGAGTAAAAGCGTCAGAATCTGACCTTAAAGAGAAGCTAGTAAATCTGAACAGGGTAGCTAAGGTTACCAAGGGTGGACGTACTTTTAGTTTCGCTGCAGTAGTGGTAGTAGGAGATAGTGCTGGAACTGTTGGTCATGGCCTTGGTAAAGCTAGGGATGTGTCAGAATGTATTCAAAAGGCTGTTGACGATGCTAAAAAGAATCTGGTTAAAGTGCCAATATATAAGGGTACCATTCCACATTCTCAGAAAGGGAAGTACGGAGCAGGCAAGGTATTAATTAGACCGGCATCTGAAGGTACTGGTGTAATTGCAGGTGGTGCGATGAGAGCGGTTTTAGAGATGGCTGGTATACATAATGTACTTGCAAAGTCTCAAGGATCTTCTAACCCTCACAACGTAGTTAAAGCTACTATCGATGCATTGAGTAAATTAAGATCTCCAATGGAAATAGCTCAAACAAGAGGTATCTCTATGGAAAAACTTTTTAACGGATAATCTACTATAGACAATAGTCATGGCAAAAATAAAAATTACACAAGTAAAATCTGTTATCGATCGCACAAAGCGTCAGAAGGATACGATTATTGCACTTGGCATAAGAAAGATGAACCAATCTGTTGAGCATGAAGCAACACCGCAGATCATGGGCATGGTAAACAAAGTCAACCACCTCGTAGTGGTTGAAGAAATATAATATTATAGAAAATGGAACTTCATAATCTAAGACCAGCTAAAGGCGCCGTTAAAAGCGGTAAAAGAATTGCAAGAGGACAAGGGTCCGGTAAGGGAGGTACTGCTACTAGAGGTCATAAAGGACAAAAGTCTAGATCTGGTTACAGTAAGAAAAGAAATCATGAAGGTGGTCAGATGCCATTGCAGATGAGATTGCCGAAAAGAGGTTTCAAAAACCCTAATAGATCAGACTATGTGGCTATTAATCTAAATAGATTAGAATCTATTTTCGAAAAGTATCGTAACTCTAATATTGATATCGAGTTTTTAGTTACAAATGGAATAGTGAATAAGGAAGATAAGGTGAAAATCTTAGGAACAGGAGAATTAAAGTCAAACTTGACTATTACAGCGCATGCTGTTTCTGCTGCTGCGAAAGAAAGCATCGAAAAGTCCGGGGGAACTATCACTATCGCATAAATTGCACCGATGAAAAAATTGATAACTACTCTAAAGAATATTTGGAGTATAGATGAATTAAAAGGAAGAATTTTATTCACAATAGCTATGTTAGCTGTGTACAGAGTGGGATCTTTTATAATACTTCCTGGAGTCAACAGAGGAGCTTTAGATACTATATCTGATTCACCTGATGATTTACTTGGCATTATCAATATGTTTTCTGGTGGAGCATTCAAGAATGCCTCACTTTTTGCGCTTGGTATCATGCCATACATCACCGCATCAATCATCATTCAATTACTTGGTTTTGCAGTTCCATATTTCCAAAGACTTCAACAGAAGGAAGGTGAATCTGGAAGAAAGAAAATTACACAAATAACAAGAATGCTTACCGTGTTTATCTGTCTTGTACAGGGAACAGGTTATCTAAGCATGATTCAAACTACACCAGGAGCTATTAATCCTGCTGTACCTACTGGAATATTTTGGTTGTCAAATATCATTATCCTCTGTGCTGGTACCATTTTCGCTATGTGGCTAGGTGAAAAAATTACAGATAAAGGAATTGGTAACGGTGTATCTCTACTGATTACAATAGGAATCATAGCAACATTGCCTGCTGCATTTATTGGTGAGATGTCTAACCAAAACCCGTTTATGTTCATCATCATCTTGGCTGCCTTGTTTGTTGTGACATTAGCGACAGTACTTATTGTACAGGGTGTAAGAAAGATACCAATCCAATTTGCAAAGAGAATTGTTGGAAGGGGCAATAACGAAATGCCAGTAGCAGGAAATAGAGATTACATTCCTGTAAAAGTAAATGCTGCGGGTGTTATGCCTATCATCTTTGCTCAGGCTCTGATGTTTTTACCAGGTACCATAGCTACTTACTTTATGTCTGCTGATGGCGCACCGATTCCTGGTAGCATGGCTCAAATTTTTAACGATATTACTTCTGCCCCATATAATATAGTTTACTTTTTATTGGTAGTAGTATTTACATATGTCTATACCGCATTACTTGTAAACCCGCAGCAATACGCTGAATATCTTAAGAGACAGAATGCATTTATTCCTGGTGTAAAGCCTGGAAAGAGTACGGCTGATTTCATTGATACGGTTACAACAAGGATAACACTTCCTGGATCTATCTTCCTAGGATTGATATCTATATTACCTGCTATTATCAATAGAGTTTTTGGTGTAAACCTATCACTTGCTCTCTTCTTTGGAGGGACATCACTATTGATCCTAGTAGCCGTTGTTTTAGATACATTGCAGCAGATCGAAAGTTATCTACTTATGAGAAAGTATGATGGTCTTGTTAAGTCTGGAAAGCTTCAAGGTAGAAGTAGAATGCAGGGTATCGGAGCTGGAATGTAGTATCTAATTAAAAAGTGAACTATTAAACTTCAGGATTGTATTATCATTATTAATCACATTCAACAATGCAATGGTATATTACAAAACCGAAGATGAGATAGAATTGATAAGAGAGAGTTGCCTACTGGTATGTAAAGCTCTTTCTACCGTAGCAGCTAATATAAGGCCAGGCAAAACTGGATTAGAAGTAGATAGGCTCGCAGAAGAATTAATCAAAGACCATGGCGCCCTGCCTGCTTTTAAAGGCTATAGGGGTTTTCCAAACACACTATGTATTTCCGTAAATGATCAGGTCGTACATGGCATCCCAACCAAAGAAGAATTTAAAGACGGAGATGTAGTTTCTGTCGATTGCGGTACTTTCATGAATGAGTTCTTTGGAGACTCCGCGTACACTTTTGCATTAGGTGAAGTGAGCAAAGAAACTATGCAATTATTGGAAGTAACGAATACCTCTCTTTACCGCGGTATTTCTAAGGCTGTTTCGGGTCAAAGAATCGGTGATATAGGCTTTGCAGTGCAGGATTACTGTGAGAAGACCTATAAGTACGGTGTAGTAAGAGAATTAGTAGGACACGGCATTGGACGATCACTGCATGAGCCACCTGAGGTGCCAAATTATGGCAAGCGAGGAAGAGGGGTAAAGTTAAAAGAAGGCTTGGTCATCGCGATAGAACCTATGGTCAATTTTGGTAAAAAGGAAGTAAAGCAGCTTGATGATGGTTGGACAGTGGCTAGTAAGGATGGTTCCATGTCTGCTCATTATGAACATACAATATGTGTTCAAAAAGATAAAGCATTGATTCTCAGCGATCACACGATCATTGAAGCGGAAATTGACAAGAATCCAAATGTTAATAAAGTAGCTGTACGATCAACCGAGATGACTGTTGTTTAATCTATAATAAATCTGTGCATTTTAGGATTATATTTGTATCTTTGCACACCGAAATTCAAATTATGGCGAAACAAGATCTTATAAAACAAGACGGTATCATTGAGGAAGCCCTCTCTAATGCTATGTTCCGTGTACGTTTGGAAAATGGTCATGAAATAGTGGCAACTATATCTGGAAAAATGAGGATGCACTATATCCGAATACTTCCAGGAGACAAGGTTGCAGTTGAGATATCTCCATATGATTTGTCAAGAGGACGGATCAATTACAGATATAAGTAAAAATAGAATAAATAAAATAAGTTATTATGAAAGTAAGAGCTTCTATAAAGAAAAGATCTGCAGATTGTAAGATCGTAAGGAGGAAAGGAAAGTTGTATGTTATCAACAAAAAAAATCCTAGATTTAAACAACGTCAAGGGTAAAAATAATTAAGATATGGCACGAATAGCAGGTGTAGATTTACCAAGAAATAAAAAAGGTGTAATCGGACTTACATACATTTTTGGAGTAGGTTCTTCAAGAGCTTTAGAAATTTTAGATAAAGCTGGTATTGACCAGAAAACTAAAGTTTCTGAGTGGAATGATGAGAACATCAAAGCAATTTCTGGGATAATTCAAGAAGAATATAGAGTTGAAGGTCAATTAAGATCTGAGGTACAGCTCAACATCAAGCGTCTTATGGATATAGGATGTTACCGTGGGCTAAGACATCGTAGAGGTTTACCTCTAAGAGGTCAGCGTACTAAAACTAACGCTCGTACCAGAAAAGGAAAGAGAAAAACAGTAGCCAACAAGAAGAAAGCTACTAAATAAAATAATACATTTCAACTTATTATATCAATTGATATGGCTAAGAATAAAAAAGTTAAAAAACGTACGGTAAAGGTTGATCCTGAAGGTAAAATCTTTATTCAAGCTAGTTTTAATAACATCATCATCTCTCTAACTAACAAAGGTGGGCAAGTTATTTCATGGGCTTCGGCTGGTAAAGCTGGGTTTAGAGGATCCAAGAAGAACACCCCGTATGCTGCTCAGATTGCAGCAGCTGATGCTGCTGGTGTTGCTGCTGCTGCTGGAATGAAGTCTGCAGAGGTGTTTGTTAAAGGACCTGGAGCTGGAAGAGAAGCTGCTATCAGAGCAATTGATGTAGCAGGTATAAAAGTTACTAAAATCAAGGATGTTACACCTATTCCACACAACGGATGTAGACCTCCAAAGAGAAGACGTGTTTAATCCAAGTTAAAGAAGTTTTAATATTATGGCAAGATATACTGGACCAAGAACGAAAAAAGCAAGAGCACTAGGCGAAGCTATTTTTGGGTATGACAGGGCTTTCGAAAGAAGAAAAACACCTCCTGGACAACATGGTGGTGGTAGAAGAAAGCAAAAATCTGATTACGCTAATCAACTGAAAGAAAAGCAGAAGGCTAAGTACACTTATGGTGTTTTAGAAAAGCAGTTCAGAAATTTATTCGAAAAAGCATCTCGTAAGAAAGGTGTTACTGGAGAAGTTCTTTTACAACTTTTAGAAGCAAGATTAGACAATGCTGTTTTTAGATTAGGTATTGCGCCAACTAGAAGAGCTGCTCGTCAACTTGTTTCTCACAGACATATTGTAGTTAATGGTGTATTAAACAACATCCCATCTACTCAATTAAAGCCTGGCGACGTTATTTCTGTTAGAGGTAAGTCTAAGAACATAGAAGTAATTGTTCAGAATGTCGCTAGTGGCGGTGCTGAATCTAAAAAGTTTACATGGTTGGAGTTTAGCTCTGATTCTATGGAAGGCAAGTTTTTAGAGTATCCAGAAAGAGACCTCATTCCTGAAAAGATCAATGAGCAACTAATCGTGGAACTTTACTCTAAATAGAGTAATTCTTTTATAGCCTTTCGTTAATCCTCATCAAAAAAAATATATGAGTATTTTAAGTTTTCAACAACCAGAAAAAATTATTCTTCAGAAGGCTACTGACTTTGAAGGACAATTCGAATTTAAACCATTAGAGCCTGGATTTGGTCAAACGATAGGGAACTCTATAAGAAGAGTATTACTATCTTCTTTAGAAGGTTTCGCCGTGTCAGCCGTGCGTATAGCAGGTGTTGATCACGAGTTTTCTACTATCAAAGGTGTAGTGGAGGATGTTGTTGATATCGTGCTTAACCTAAAGCAGGTTAGATTGAAGCAACTTATCCAAGAAGAAGAAATCTCTAGCGAGAAGATCTATCTTACTATTTCTGGTAAGGAAGAGTTTAGAGCTGGTGATATGGAAGAGCATACTAATGTCTTCAAGGTGATGAATCCAGATTTATTAATCTGTAGAATGGAGTCTTCTGTTAATCTTGAAATCGAATTTACAGTTACTAAAGGACGTGGTTATAAGCCGGCAGGTGAAAACCTTCCCAAGGATGCTCCAATTGGTGTTATTCCGATTGACGCAATTTATACACCAATCAAGAATGTTGCATACAAGATTGGAAACACAAGAGTTGGTCAGAGAACTGACTATGAAAAATTGACTCTTGATGTAACTACGGATGGTACTATACACCCAGAAGAAGCAGTTAAGGAGGCTTCAAGAATTTTGATTCAGCACTTGATGTTGATTACTGATGAAAACATCACTTTCGATAGCGAAAAAGATAATGAAGACAACATAGTTGATGAGCACATTTTACACATGAGAAAGCTACTAAAGACTTCTTTAGAAGACTTAGATCTATCTGTAAGAGCTTACAATTGTCTGAAAGCTGCGAAGATCAATACTCTTGGTTCAATGGTTAAGTTTGATACACATGAGCTTCTTAAATTTAGAAACTTCGGTAAAAAATCATTGGTAGAGATTGAAGATTTACTTCAAAACAAAGGTTTAACCTTTGGTATGGATCTTTCTAAATACAAGCTTGACGAAGATTAATTGAATATTGATCCTCTTTATTATTAGATAGGAGGTTCTTATATAATTTGCAGTTATGTGATTTGATCCATGCTGCGTAGATAAACATTTTTAAACTTAATGCTCAATTATGAGACACGGAAAAAAACATAATCACCTAAAAAGAAAGACAGGACACCGTAAAGCGCTATTCAGAAATCTTTCGATTGCACTTATTGAACACAAGCGTATTAAGACTACACTTGCTAAGGCTAAGGCTTTAAGGGTATTTTTAGAACCTTTAGTAACGAAGTCGAAAACAAATTCCACTCATAATAGAAGAGTTGTATTTAGCTACATAGGTAATAAGCATGCAGTTTCAGAATTATTTTCAACTATTTCTGATGCTGTAGCCGATAGACCAGGTGGATATTTAAGAATTATTAAAACTGGGTATAGATTGAGCGATAGTGCTCAGATGGCAATCATTGAGTTTGTTGATTTCAATACAGTGTATACCAATGGTACCTCGAAATCTGCAGATGGTGCAGGAAAGAAAAAGAAGACCAGAAGAAGAGGAGGTAAGAAAGGAGGCTCTACCGCAGCAGCAGTAGCGACTGTAGCTACAGCAAAAGAAACTTTCAAAGAGGAAGTTGATAGTGCAAAGAATAAAACTGATGGCTCTGAAGAAGAGTAATAAATATTAAGCGGAATTAAAAAAAGGCAATACCCTAATAGGGTGTTGCCTTTTTTAATTTATCCATTTATGTTGTTTATCTTTAGGTCTATTTAAACTTCAAATTTTCATTGATGGACAAAGCAATCTTAATGCTAGATGATGGCAGTATTTACCACGGAAAAGCCGCAGGTATTAAAGGTATAGCAACTGGTGAAATCTGTTTCAATACAGGTATGACTGGTTATCAAGAAATCTTTACGGATCCTTCCTATTTTGGTCAAATCATGGTAACGACCAATGTACATATTGGTAACTATGGTACTAAGAATTTGGAGGCACAATCTGAGAATGTTAAAATTAATGGATTAGTTTGCAGAACCTATAATGAGAGATTTTCTCGTCAGCTTGCAGATGCTTCTATTCAGGAATATTTTGAAGCAAATAAAACAGTTGCCATCTACGATGTTGATACAAGAGCAATTGTAAAAAAAATAAGAACTAAAGGTGCTATGAACGCTATCATCTCTACAGAAGAATTAGACGTAGAGGTATTGAAAGCTAAACTAAAGGAAGTGCCTAATATGCATGGATTAGAATTAGCATCTAAAGTGTCAACAAAAGCAGCATATTATTTCGGTGATCCTCATCGCTCAAGCAAAGTTGCGGTTATGGACTATGGTGTAAAGAAGAGTATTCTCCAGTGCATGGCTGATCAAGGAAACTACTTAAAAGTTTTTCCTGCACATACGGATTTTAGTGAGGTGAAAAAGTGGTCTCCAGATGGAATATTCTTATCTAATGGACCTGGTGATCCTGCCTCTATGCAATACGCTATTGATTTTGCTAAAGGAGCATTGAATGAAGATATCCCACTTTTTGGTATCTGCTTAGGCCACCAAATTTTAGCATTAGCAAATGGACTAGAAACTTACAAGATGAAGCATGGTCATAGAGGACTAAATCATCCTGTGATAAATGTAGAATCAACAAAGTGTGAAATCACAAGTCAAAATCATGGTTTTGGAGTAAAGGCTGAATCTATCAGAGCTAATCCAAATATTGAGATCACACACATCAATTTAAACGACGATACTATCGAGGGTATAAAAGTAAAAAGCAAAAAGGCATTTTCAGTTCAGTATCACCCAGAAGCTTCTCCTGGGCCACATGATTCTAGGTACCTCTTTGAGGAGTTTAAAAATTTAATGCAAACCGAAACAGTAACAAACTAAAAAAGAAATATGCCATTTATAATTGATATATCAGCACGTGAAATACTAGATTCCAGAGGGAACCCAACGGTTGAAGTTGATGTCTTGACAGATTCTGGTGCAGTAGGCAGAGCGGCGGTGCCATCAGGAGCTTCTACTGGAAAATACGAGGCTGTAGAATTGAGAGATAAAAATAAAAAGAGATTTTTAGGTAAAGGCGTTCTTAAAGCTTGCAACTTTGTCAACACAGAAATATTTGGAGAGCTTGAGGGAATGCTAGTGACTGATCAAACTCAAATTGATCAGGCTATGCTTAAATTAGATGGGACAAAGAATAAATCAAGACTAGGTGCAAATGCGATACTAGGTGTTTCATTGGCGATTGCTAAAGCGGCAGCGGATGAGTTGGGTATGCCTTTGTACAGATATATCGGTGGAGTGGGAGCCAATACACTTCCAGTACCTATGATGAATATCCTCAATGGAGGTAGCCATGCAGATAACAGTATTGATTTTCAGGAATTCATGGTAGTACCAGTAGGTGCAGATACGTTTAGCGAAAGCTTGCGCATGGGTGTAGAAATATTTCATCATCTCAAGGCTGTTTTAAAAAGTAAAAATTACTCTACCAATGTCGGAGATGAAGGTGGATTTGCACCAAACATAAAATCTAATGAAGAAGCTATTGAGATTGTATTAAAATCTATCGAGAAGTCAGGATACAAACCAGGCGAAGATGTGTTTATTGCTATGGATGCAGCAGCTTCAGAATTTTATGATGCTAAGAAAAAGGTATATCATTTCCATAAGTCAGAAGGTCAAAAATTGAGCTCTGATGAGATGGTAGAATACTGGACAAAGTGGAGAAAAAAATATCCGATCTTTTCTATCGAGGATGGCCTTGATGAAGATGACTGGAAGGGATGGAATAAATTAAATGAATCTATCGGACACAATACACAATTGGTTGGAGATGATTTATTCGTTACGAATACGGAAAGACTTCAAAGAGGAATCGATGAGGGAAGTGCTAATTCAATTTTGGTCAAGGTAAATCAGATTGGTAGTCTTACCGAGACAATTAACGCTGTAGACTTAGCCCATAGAAGTGGTTATACTTCAGTGATGAGTCATAGGTCTGGTGAGACGGAAGATACTACTATAGCTGATTTGTCGGTAGCGCTGAATACTGGACAAATTAAGACGGGGAGTGCCTCAAGATCAGATAGAGTCGCGAAGTACAATAGATTGATACGTATCGAAGAGGAATTAGATGATGCAGCAGTCTTTAAGGGCAAAACCATCTTATTTTAAGCGCATTTTCATATATTTGAATAAATAATACGATGCGAGCTTCAAAAAGAAAAAATCCTTGGTTAAGCCCATTCAGCAATTGGTACTTTATACTATTGGTAGCATTTGTTGTATGGATGGCATTTTTTGACGGAAATGATATTGGCACTCAACTTCGCTTGAATAATAAAATAGTAGAGTTAGAAAATGAAAAGATCGAGCTTTCAGAAAAGATTGATCAGACAGCTTCTGAGCTGAAAGCACTCAGAGATGATAAGGAGAAATTTGCAAGAGAAAAATATTACATGAAAAAGGATAATGAAGATGTCTTCATTATTGATAAAAAATAATTATGTCAGTTTTAGTAAATAAAGATTCTAAAATTATTGTTCAGGGATTTACTGGTAAAGAGGGATCATTTCACGCTGAACAAATGATAGAGTATGGAACCAATATCGTAGGTGGCGTTACTCCTGGTAAAGGAGGGCAAACCCATCTCGATAAGCCAATCTTTAACACTGTTCAAGAAGCAGTTGATAGAGTAGGGGCAGATACATCTATTTTGTTCGTGCCACCAAGATTTGCAGCGGACGCAGTGATGGAAGCAGCTGATGCTGGCATCAAAGTGATCATCTGCATCACAGAAGGTATTCCTGTTCAAGATATGGTGAAGGTAAAGTCATATCTAAATAATAGACCCGATAGTAGATTGATAGGGCCAAACTGCCCAGGTATCATGACGCCTGGCGAAGCGAAAGTTGGTATTATGCCTGGCTTTATCCACAATCCTGGTCGTATTGGAATCGTATCTAGATCTGGTACTTTGACATATGAAGCTGTTGATCAAGTAACGAAAGCAGGTATGGGCCAATCTACTTGTATCGGTATCGGCGGTGATCCAATCGTGGGGACTACTACTTTAGATGCTGTCAGATTATTGATGGAAGATCCAGATACGGATGGTATTATTATGATCGGTGAGATAGGAGGTAGTATGGAGGCTGATGCATCTAGATGGATCAAAGCGAATGCGACTAAGCCCGTTGTAGGATTCATTGCAGGTCAGACTGCTCCAGAAGGTAGAACTATGGGACACGCTGGTGCGATTATCGGAGGTGCCGAGGATACTGCTGAGGCTAAAATGAAGATTATGAATGAATGCGGAATTCACGTAGTTAATTCTCCAGCTGAAATAGGAGTGACTATGAAGAATGCCCTTGAATCAGTGAAAGCTTAAACCAACTATTAATATAAAAGTGAGGCATCTACTATTTTAGTAGGCGCCTTTCTTATTAGGAGCATATTGTTGTATTTCTAAATCAGTATAGAGCATCATTTTGATGATTGTTAGATGATTTTAGATTCGGGGCCTACACCTTGGCTAGGCTACCAAGCCTGTGCTGCTAGGTGTCGCTATATTTCGTAGCTCCCTATTCGGTCGGCCCTGCATCCCGAGAAAAACGGGACTTGGTCTGATGCTATCGCATCACTACTGCATAGCGCTAGTCCAAACATTCTTTTGTTAACTTTAAAGACTTCTATAGTAGGAGTTTTATTTATGCTTGGATCTTGATTCAATTTAAAAACCTAAGTTAGCACCCAAATGTAAAAAAATGCCACGACTTCTTAATTATTATATTTAGTGACTATCCGTATGTTGGTAGGTAGCTTTCTATACTGAGCAAACTGACGTGCTTTATGTGACGCCCTTTCAGGGCTTGACCAAGTGTATGCAAATTTACATAGGGCGATGCCCTATGCTAATTTGCTTGACCCAGTCGGGGTCTATAGTTATATATAGTTTTAAAATAAATCCCTTAACCCACATTGAGCAAACGCCGATATTTCAGGTGTTCAAATGTTAAAGTTAGGTTGAATTTCGGTTAATTTCAGGTGAAAAATGAGGGATACAAAAATGAAGTGCCCGTTTTCATTGGTTTGAGGACTAAAAAAACTGTTTTGTAGTACACAGGGGGGGTGATTAAAGATTAGCCATAAGTTACATTTGTGAAATGTATTTTAAGTTCACCATCAAACAACGACCTTTCACAAAATTGAAATCTGTAGTACACAAATCGAAATCCAAAAATCAAAATACGCAGCAAATACGCGCTCTTGGCTCTGGTTGATGCTCAATGTGGGTTAACAGGTATGATATACGATTTAGCTACTAGAGCGAATAGATGAAGTATTTTCAGAATCTAAAACCTATTCGTCGCCCTGAAGATAGCGCCATCACATATTAGCGAGGGCAACGCCCTTCGTATGTAACAAATACCCCCACAAGCCCTGTAAGGGCGAAACACTTCATCTAAAATAATACCTAAAAGACATTGTAAATAATTCTTCAAGATGCTCTCCAATTGGAAAATAATCTACCTTACGTTTAGCGGATAGTCAAATTATATTTAACTTTTAAATCTCCTCTAAATATAAAAAGGGCATCAAATAAATCTGATACCCTTTTTATATTTCAAAATAATTACTCAAAATTAAATATGAATCGGACGACCGCCAGTCGCATCCATTGCAGCCTCTCTTACAGCCTCCGTATACGTTGGATGGGCGTGACTCATCCTTACGATATCTTCAGCTGATCCTCTAAACTCCATAATGGCAACTGCCTCTGCAATAATATCTGCAACTCGAGGGCCTACCATATGCACACCTAATACTTCATCTGTATTTGCATCAGCTAATATCTTGATCATACCATCTGTATCCATACTCGCTCTAGCTCTTCCTAATGCTTTGAATGGAAACTTACCCACTTTGTATTCCACACCTGCCTCTTTCAGTTGTCCCTCTGTCTGTCCAACATCAGCAACTTCAGGCCAGGTATAAACTACACCAGGTATCAAGTTATAATTTATATGAGGATGTTGACCACTGATATGCTCTACTACAAAAGTACCTTCCTCTTCAGCTTTATGTGCCAACATAGCACCAGCAACCACATCTCCTATAGCGAATATTCCTGGTACATTAGTTTCTAATTTCTCATTAACCGTAACCTTGCCTTTGTCATCAGTCGCAATACCTACATTCTCTAAGTCGAGTCCATCCGTGTACGCTCTTCTTCCTATCGCTACTAAGCAATAGTCTGCTTTGATACTAAGCTCCTCTTCTGTGTCTCTCTTCTTATACTTTATAGTAGCACCTTTAGCTGTTCCTTTAACAGAGGTGACCATATGCTTCAAGTGAAACTTGATTCCTATTTTTTTCAATGCGCGCATCAACTCTTTGCTGCAATCTTTATCCATTCCAGCTATGATTCTATCAGCATATTCTATGACCTCTATCTCAGTACCTAATCTTGCATAGACAGATCCTAATTCCAATCCAATCACACCACCACCGATAATGACCATTTTCTTTGGCACCTTGTCTATATTCAAAGCCTCAGTAGATGTGATCACTCTCTTCTTGTCGTAGTTGAAAACTTCTGGGGTTATAGGTTTTGAACCCGTTGCAATGATCGTATTCTTTGTAGTGATTGTCTCTGCCTTTCCTTTGGTAGGTTTGATTTGGATCGTGTTTTTATCTACAAAAGACCCATGACCATGAAAGACATCAATTTTATTTTTCTTCATTAAGAATTCGACTCCTTTGCAGGTAGTATCTACCACCTCATTTTTACGAGCAATCATTTGCTTCATATTGATGCCTAAGTTCTTCAGCTCAATACCATGGGTAGAGAAATTTTCTTTAGCATTATGATAATGTTCGGAAGAATCTAACAAGGCTTTAGAGGGGATACATCCTACATTGAGACAAGTGCCCCCAAGAGTATCATATTTTTCTATAATGGCCGTTTTTAGACCTAATTGACTAGCTCTGATGGCAGCCACATATCCTCCAGGCCCAGAACCTATAACGGTCAAATCGTATTGCATTTTATCATGTTTTATTTTCTAAATATAAGGGCAAAGTTAAATTATAGTTCTCACAGATGTTAATCTTTTTTAGGATTAGGTCCTGGTTTTCTTTTAATAAATTTCTTCTTTTTTGGAGCACCTCCATCTTGTTTGTTTTGTGCATCCTTTCCCTTTGAGCTTGGCTTATTTCCTTTTCTCGAAGACCTATCCTGTTGGTTACCATCTTGTTTCTTATCTCCACTTCTATTCCCTCCCTGCGAATTACCTTTGTTAGTTCTTCTATTTTGACCACCTTGAGGCTTCTTTCTGCGATTATTTCTTTTCTTTTTACGCACCTCAGCTGGTAATTCAATGACTTCATTTACGCTTTCGTAGTCATGCTCATCTGCAGCAGCTTCTTCGGCCATATAGTCTTCTAGGCTCATCAAGTCGGTAGGCTTCTCTTTATTCTTGTTCATAGCAAGGATATCTTTTACTCTAGCTAATCCAAGGGCGTAAAATTTACCTCTCACGCCATTCTCAATATAAGTATAGTACATCAAGCCTTTGAAAATGTCAGTCTTTACGAGAACTGCTTTTCCTCTTTCAGTAAATAAGTTATCTGCTCGTTTCGGAAACTCTTCAATTGCTTCCATATATGTATCTAATTCAAAATTTAGACAGCACTTGAGTCTTCCGCATTGTCCCGATAGTTTCGCTTGATTGATGGCTAAGTTTTGATATCTAGCAGCAGTAGTGGATACCGTTTTGAAATCTGTCAACCAAGTTGAACAGCATAGTTCTCTACCACAAGATCCTAATCCTCCGATTAAGGCTGACTCTTGTCTTGCACCAATCTGACGCATCTCCACCTTGATCTTAAATTCTCTTGCATAGTGGCGAATCAATTCTCTAAAATCTACACGACCCTCGGCAATATAATAGAAGATAGCTTTTCTGTTATCTCCTTGAAATTCTACTTCACCGATTTTCATATTCAAATCTAAGGTACGGGCTAATTCCCGAGCTCTGACCATCGTTTTGTTTTCACGAGCTCTAGCTTCGGTAAGTTTTTCCATATCTCTATCATTCGCTTTTCGAATGACTTTCTTGGTTATAGAAACTTCTTTGGCTCTTTTCTTTTTCATTTGGAGTCTAACTAAATCACCCGATAAGGTTATACTTCCGATATCATATCCTGTATCGGCTTCTACTACTACATAGTCTCCAGTGATAGATCTAGATGAAGCAGGGTTGATTAGAAAAGCTTTCCTATTTCCATTCTTAAAACTTACTTCAACAAACTTATAGTTATCTACATCTACAATATCATTTTTTGATAACCAGTCGTAAGTATTTAGTTTATTACATCCTCCAGAAGCACAATGACCATTACTCTTACATCCCGAAGGAGTACCTGTACCATCATTATTCGAACAACTTGTACATCCCATCTTTTCTATTTTTTATTTATATGTGTTAAGCCACTAGGGCATCTTTTTTTAATGTTCTATTCATCTTGATTGCCATACTGAGCAAAGAAGATTTCATATTTGCATTCCTATCTAAATGATAAGATGCTTCGTCCAACAATTCGCTTATAGTTTGTATGGATTCATCATCGACTACTTTGATTACTTTATTTGCAAGCTCTAACTCGGAAGGTAGTAGTTGTGCATCCTCTGTATTGAGATGCCTGAGTAGCAAGCATTGCCTCAAGAAATGAACACTGTATCTAAAGAAAATTTTCATTTCTACTTTTGTAAGAGTAGCTATATCTGCTATCGAAGTACTCACACTAGCAGTATGTCCTTGATACGCTGACCTGAAAAACTGCATCCAAAGCGGTAGATACTTGCTACCACTTTGCGTGCTCATCAATAAAGCTTCATTGATATTTCCCTCAGATAGGTGCGCTATGGACTTTGCTGCTTCAGCAGTTATGCCTGATTTTTTCGGTATAAAGTCTGCTATAATATCGGTAGGTACAGGTGGTATATTTACGATTTGACATCTTGATAGTATGGTAGACAGTATCTGCTCAGACTGATCCGAGACAAAAATAAAGTAAGTTTCCTCTGGTGGCTCTTCAATAATTTTAAGTAATCGATTGCCTTCTTTTCCTAAATATTCTGGTAGCCAGATGATAATGACTTTCTTATCTGCTTCGTAAGGTTTCAGATGTACGATGTGCGAAATACGATTGCATTCAGCAGCAGTCATGTTTCCAGTCTTCTTTCCATTTCCCATCTCCATGATCCAGTCGGACCCAGATGCGTAGGGATGTTCTGCAATAAACTCCCGAAAAATATTCATAAATTCGTTGCAAGTAGCTTTTGCTCCAGTAATCGGAAAACTGTAATGAACGTCAGAGTGAATACCTTTTTGTACTTTTTTGCAAGCTTGGCATTGACCACAAGCTGAATTATCCTTGCGTTCTTGGCAAATAAGGTATTGGGCTAAGGCTCTTGCTATGACTAATTTTCCTCTACCTGCTCCTCCAGATAACAATAAAGCATGGGGATAGTGGTCTGAGTTGATCAGTTCGAAGAGATCGGTTACCGCCTCACATTTATGGATGATATCCTTGACTAACAATAGTCACTGTTTTTAACACAGACTTAATCTGCGATAATTAAAAATATAATACCGACTAGTATGGAAGGATGTAATAGGATTACTCCTGTTTACGGAGTTCTGATCGCGATAATAAATTATCTAGATCAGTCAAAACACTTTGACAACCAGAATAATAGGATTGTCAGTTTTTATTCTATATACCAATTTATGTTAATTCTATCTTAGATATTCCTTTGTGTGTCCAGGATCACAAGGTAGAAAATAAAATTTTATTGGTTTTATTCTTTATTAGCTTAGATTTGGATTTTAACCCGTGGTAAGCCTTAATTTATATGTGTATTATATGTTTTATATCTATTACAAGCTCGTTTAAATTAGCCGTTATTCAAATTTACACAAATTAAACGAATTTGAGCAATCAACATTTGTTTAGCTTTGCTGTTAGGTATATTGTACTGATAATCATCTGATAAAGTTACTCCTATGCGTATATCCGTCTATCGAAAAGCCCATTTTAATGCTGCCCACCGTCTTCACGTTGATTCATGGACAGATGAGCAAAATAAAGAGGTATTTGGCCTGTGTAATTCAGGAAATTTTCATGGCCACAACTATGACATGGAGGTACGGGTAACTGGAGAAGTAGATCCCGAAACGGGTATGCTGATCGACTTAAAAGTCCTCAAAGACATCATACATGAGCAAATTGAAAATCGATTTGACCATAAGAATCTAAATCTAGACACAGAAGAATTTGAAACGCTAAATCCAACAGCAGAAAACATTTGCTATGTGATCTGGGATATATTATCTAAGAGTTTAGGAGAAAAGTATGAAGTAGGTGTACGCCTCTTCGAGACGCCTAGAAACTACGTAGAGTATCCAGCATAAGGCAGAACCTTGTAAATTGTTTACTTGCTTCTTTTGAATATCCACAAGGCGAAGTCTAGCGTTTATGCAACTTCATCGGTTTCATATTTTCGCCTTTTGAGTTGGTGAGGTGAACAAAGTATATCTCGCTCGACAAATCACGGATTTCAAAATCCATAACACCCATCAGCAAATATGTCTTTACTCGTTTTCCTTGCAAGTCGTACCTATGGACAGATTCAAGCCCTACAGAAGTATTCGTTAATGTAAAAAATTGTCGGCAGGATAAGCTTTAATTGTATTTTTTCCTACTGAGGCTTATAAACACTGCTGGTAACCCCACAAGCTGACCCATCAGCGTTATCAACTATGAAGTCATATCGCAACATTACAAAATTTTCTGGATCATTATCGCCGGTCAAGGTCGTGATACCATAACATTCTCCGCAAATACCATTTGGTTTGAGATGGAATTTAATATAACCATCTTGACTTGAAAGCAATTCGAAATCACGATTATTAAAGGTATGAAATGGACATTGAATCTGGTCATAAAAAAAGCTTGTCCATCCTTCTGCCATGTTGGACGCATCTTTATCCAAGTAAAGGTAGCGATGTCGATTCCATTATTCGTTAACTCTATCCTTCCGACAATCTCATATTGATTCACAAAACCAATTGTCAAGATTGAATCTAACTACGCTTCAATCGTTACCTGACTAATAGCAATACTTGCAAATAATAAAAATGGAAGTGCTATTAGGATTCTATTCATTATATGAGATTTTGCTTTGTTTAAATTTTCAACATGTGATTGAAAATTCAAATAAAGTGGGTGTATGTTATTGGCAATACGCATAAAAAAAGCGAGTTAACTAATGTCAACTCGCTTTTTTTTAATATTTATCAAGTAAAGTTTAATTCTTATGCAATTTGATTGTATTCAAGTTTTCTCCTCTAGAGTTGGTTAAGTTTACTAAATAAAGACCTTTGCTCAAATCACCAATATTATAGTTGTTGCCTTGCATAGCATTATATGTTTTTACTTTGCTGCCAAGGATATTATAAACATGGATGAACTCAAGATCAGCAGGTGTATCTGTCAATGTGAAAAAATCATTAGCAGGATTAGGATAAACCTGTACGTAATCTAGCTTGAAGTCTACAACACTATTAGAAAATTCGCATTCTGAACCATCCATAGTATTAGCTACAATATCATATCTAATTTCTACAACATTGGAAGCATCATTGTCGTCAGTCAAAGTGATGATACCATAACCTTCTCCGCAAATGCCAAAGGGATTTACATGTAGGTCGAGGATACTTGTTTCACCTGAGGTTAATTCAAAATTTTTAGTGCTAATTGTAGCAAACCAACATTGAGTTTTATCGCACACGCTGCTTTCCCAGCCTTCAACAAGATTAGATTCATCTCTAAGCCATGTAAAAGTAGAAGTAGCAGAACCATTATTAGTAACCTTCACTTTCGCTACAATTTCAAAATCATTTTGCAATCCACTTTGAGCAGTTGGATTTACATCAGTTTCTATTGTGATTTGACCTATAACTAGGCTAGACATCATTAATAGGGCAAAAAGAGTATATATTCTATTCATAATTATAAGTTTTTATCTGATCAAAAATACAATATTTTTTCTATACAAAACGTCTTCTGCCCCTTTAATTAGCAGTTAATTGACAATGAATGGACATATTAATGATGTTCTGCTTTATTATTGAACTACTTATATAAAATAAAGTTCGTATTTGCCCGGCATCACTAGTTGATTTTCTTTTTACATATTTTCTTTTTCCCGTTTCGATTCTTCGATTTATAGTTTCCGTTTTGCAAAGAATGAAACTGACTACGGAGTAAAATCTATTGTGATAGGGGTAGAAGTGGTACTGAGTAGTCAGGGGCAACTATACAACAAGGAGTAGGGAAGGCTCCGAGAGGAACGAGCGGAGACAAGCTACGACTATGTTGTATGCTGTCCTTGGCTGCTCAGTAGAAACGTATGACCCGACCCGAGCCGAAATGATAATGGAGGAGAGGGGATCACCCTAATAATTTGCCATCTTCTAGCAAATTCTTTTACCTTAGTTGCTAATACATGGATAGACATACGTCTTATTGTCGACCTTCACTATATTTCCACGTTTATTTTGCTCTAGAGTATTTTACTTTTTTGTTTATTACATTTTTACAAATGCAAACAACCTAATAGTATGCACATAGCGATAATAGGGAATGGTATCAGTGGTGCCACAGCTGCTAGATTTGTACGAAAACTGAGTGATCATAAAATCACGCTGATCTCCTCCGAAACGGAATACTTTTTTTCAAGAACTGCTTTGATGTATATCTACATGGGGCATATGCGCAAGGAGGATACGATGCCATACGAGCCTTGGTTTTGGGAAAAGAACCGCATAGACCTGCTTCAAGCTCACGTCAATGAGATTGATTTTGAAAAGCAAGAGTTGAATTTTGATAAGGGGACTCCTCTAAAATATGACAAACTTGTATTGGCACTAGGATCTGCCTCGAATAAATTTGGATGGCCAGGTCAAGATCTCAAAGGAGTAGGAGGACTCTACTCCATGCAAGACTTGGATCAGATGGAAGATTTTAGTGAGGGGCTCAATCGAGGTGTCATTGTTGGTGGTGGATTGATAGGGATAGAAATGGCAGAAATGTTTCACTCTAGACATATACCTGTGAGTTTATTAGTTCGCGAAGGCAGCTATTGGAATAACGTCCTTCCAGATGAGGAGTCCGCTATGGTCACTCGGCATATCAAAGCAAATGGAATCGACCTCAGGCTTGAAACCGAGCTGGACGCCATAATAGATGATGGTAGTGGTAAGGCAAAAGGTGTCAAAACGAAATCAGGGGAAATGATAGACTGTGGATATGTAGGACTGACTGCTGGGGTGCATCCCAACGTAAAGTGGCTAAAGGAAACTGCTCTAAATGTGGAGAAGGGTATCGTCGTAGATAAGCACTTGCAAACTAATGTGAAAAATGTATACGCCATCGGGGATTGTGCTCAAATATCGGAACCTGTAGAAGGTCGTCGTTCGATAGAGGCAGTTTGGTATACGGGTCGTATGATGGGCGAAACGGTCGCCTATAATATATGTGGCAAGCCTGTGGCCTATGATCCGGGTATCTGGTTTAACTCTGCTAAGTTTATCGATATAGAATATCAAGTCTATGGTGATGTCTTGGCGAAGCCGCCAGAAAATCATGTATCGTTTTATTGGGAACACGCAGACGGTGAAAAGAGTGTCAGAATTGTTTTTGATAAAAATACAGACGCGGTGCTCGGTTTCAACCTGATGGGTATCAGATTTAGACATGAAGTTTGTGAAAAGTGGATCAAAGACAAGACCCCAGTAGATAAGGTCATAGCAGATCTTCGCTTGGCTAATTTTGATCCTGAATTTTACAACAGGCACGAAAAAGAAATAGTAAGTGCCTTTAATCAAAAACACAATCGTACGGTGCAGCTAGAGTCCAAAGGGCTATTGAATCAAGTATTCTATTTCCTAAAATCATAATAAAATGAAATCAATCAAAATTATTGGTCTAGTACTATTTGTAGCTGCCTTGGCGGTATTTACAATTTCTATGTTCAATAGTACACATCAATTGACAGAATCTTTACTGAAGGAGCATATACAAGATGATGCTACACAAAGTGCGATGATATCTGCAGCGAAGGATAGTGGAGCTTTTGATAAGACTTATGGGACTAATATTGCCTTTGTTAGTGGTATGAGGGATCTATTTAATAAGGCTGATGAAGCTATGGGCAGTGGAAAGATTCAAGGGTGGCAACAAGATAAATACTTATTTCCATTGACAAAGAATTCTACAGAAGGACCATTTGGAAACACCAATATGGCATTTTGGCTGAGTATATTGTTGGGTGCCTTAGGTAGTTTGATTTTTATACTGCCAGAACTAAGGTTGGCTCCAGGGATCAAGAATAATGGAATTTATCATAGCGCAGCCACTAGAGGTTTAAGCTTACCAGTAAGGATATTCTTTTTGTCGGCAGCACTCTTGTACGTACTGTGGTATTCTATCGGTCAGTTTCCACTAGTCATATTCTATGTATTAGTGATTGGTTTCATCGTTTTCTCTATCTGGAAAAGTGAGAAGGGTCAAGGAGATGAAAGAGCTAGAAAAGCTTCTGTTAATTTCTCTGGCTGGCTTGGTATTGCTATGGGTATTTACCTTATTTCTTTTTATGTGCTACTGTATTGGAATCCATATTATGTGACGAATTGGGTGAAAATGGTGGACCCGATTGCGAAAGCACTTAGCGGTGGTGAAGCATCACAATGGTTTTTATATGGATTTCTGTACTGTGTGGTTATGACGGTCATGGGTATCCGTATGATGATCAAGTATAGACATAATAAATATCAGCTCGTTAGAACTTGTTCTGTCTTGTTTTTCCAATTGGGTTTTGCCTTCTTACTACCTGAGATTATGGTGAAGTTGAATCAGCCGTATATGGATCTAAAAAATGCATGGCCATTAAATTATAGTTTATTTACGGGAGACTCTATCGACAAATTAGCAGGACAAGGCTCTGAACTTGCCCTGGGCGGATTCAGTACCAACGTAGGTACGATCATGCTTATATGGGGTGTCATTTTGACTCTAGTTGTGGTTCCTGTTTTCACATACTTTTATGGCAAGCGTTGGTATTGCTCTTGGGTATGCGGTTGTGGAGGATTGGCTGAGACTCTGGGTGATCCGTTTAGACAGTTATCCGATAAGTCTATGCGTGCGTGGAAAGTTGAAAGATATGTGATACATGGGGTACTTGTCTTTGCGATACTTATGACTGGGTTAGTGTTAGTGCATTATTTTTATGAAGTGGATAACTTCTATATATTTAAAGCAAATAGTGTCAAGTCATGGTATGGCTTTATGATTGGAGCTATGTTTTCGGGTGTAGTGGGTACTGGATTTTATCCTTTGATGGGTAATCGTGTCTGGTGCCGATTTGGATGTCCACTGGCTGCGATCTTAGGTTTGGTACAGAAGTTTAAATCTAGATTTAGAATCACAACGAACGGAGGTCAGTGTATCTCCTGTGGTAACTGCTCTACGTATTGTGAAATGGGGATCGACGTTCGTGCCTATGCACAGAAAGGTCAGAATATAGTAAGGTCATCTTGTGTTGGCTGTGGGGTATGTGCTGCAGTTTGCCCAAGAGGGGTGCTCAAGCTAGAGAACGGTTCTGATGATATCGGATCTAGAACGACGGAACTGAAAGCGATCCATATCTCAGAGAGTGATTTAAAAATTTTGTCATAAGAATCAAGGTTATTAGTGTTTTTAAGCTCAAATCGTTGCAGCTTAAAGCTCATTTAGGAAGTAAATTGAGCTTAAAATCAAGGATAGATGAGCTTTAAAAAGTTAGTGATATAATAGATCAGCACAAAAAAGGGGGGAAGCGCAAAGCGCTTCCCCCCTTTTTTTGGATTGTAGCCTTTTTAACTAAAATCAATCTCCGTATTATCTCCAATATTCAAACTCTGGCTCAAACCTTTGATAGCGGCATCATTACCTACTATAGACTCGGTCAAGATGACTTCTTCGATCAGGGCAAAGTTCCCTATGATAGAGTTTTTTACGATGGAATAATTGATGTTTACATTTTCACCAATCGAGACGTGGGGTCCTATGATAGAATTCTTAATCTTGCATCCTTTACCTATACTGACAGGATGGATAATAATAGTGTTGTCGTAAGATGGAAGATAATCTGAAGCATAACCTTCCTTGTCCAGAAGTTGAGCATTAGTTTCCAGAAGAATTTCTTTTTTTCCGCAGTCAAACCAATTATCTACCCGTACGGAAGTAAACTTGTGCCCTTTACCTATAAGCTTCATGATGGCATCTGTCAACTGATATTCTCCGTGTGTTCTTTTGTCATCCTTTATTAAACAATCTAGAGCTTCCATTAAAGCAGCTACCTCTTTTATTTTGTATAGCCCTACTATGGCTAAATTAGACTTAGGAATTTTGGGCTTCTCGACCACTTTTACTACATGCCCTTCGGGACCTAATTCAATTACCCCAAAGTTTCGAGGGTCTTCCACTCTTTTTACGGCCAAACAAGAAGTAGAAGACTCCATAAATGCCTGAAAATCTAAATCTAAAATAGTATCTCCTAGGAAAATAATAATCTCTTCTGCATCCATGATCGCATCCTTGGACATCCATATGGCATGACCTAGACCCTGGCGACTATCTTGAACTACAAATTCCTTCTTGAGATCGGGATAAGCTTTTTCGACATAATTTTTGATCTTTTCTCCGAGGTATCCAATAATAAATATAAATTCATCTACACCTACTTTCTTGAGCTGATCAATAATTAAAGCGATGATGGGTTTGCCAGCAACAGGGATGAGGGACTTAGGTTGAGTATAAGTCAATGGCCTTAGCCGAGTTCCTGCGCCTGCTACTGGTACGATAGCCTTCATGATTTAATTTTGTCTTAAAATAAAGATATTAAATAATTCAACTTGCATTATCTAAAAATCTTAATTACCAAATACTTTTACGGCAAAAATGAGAATTTGATAGTATTAGGTCAGATTATCTCCAAGAATAATAAAGAATAGCCAAAATAGCCATCAATACCGTAGCAATAATGATGGTGCCAAATCCCTTTTTGTGGTCATCAGCGAGTTGGGTCATAGCAGACTTCCAATCAGTAGTATGCACTTTATGTTCTCTAACCATTACCAAGTATTTACTTTTTCCAAGCGCAAGCTGATCTCCAGGCTTTTGCAAGATCATAAACTCATCATTCATAAATAGTAAATCGTATAATTCACTATCTGAATGGAGTAAGGCGTTTTTTTCTAATAGTATCTTATTGGACTCCAGTGATCGCCAATTACCATTTTGGACATTACCATTGATAGAATACAGGAACTCACCCTTCTCCTTAAAAAAATATAGAATGGAATCGTCAAAGCTCTCATTATCTGATATTTCACGCCAGGGATAGTCACCCGTGTAGTATTCTTCTTCATCTAGATCTTCAGACCAATGCTTGATTTCAGGTATGAGGTCATCCAAGAAGTCATCCATATTCGCGTAGTCGTCGACTAGGCGTTTTTTATTTTGATTGAAAATTTGAGCTCGTATTTTTTCCATACATAACCTACTCCATACTAAGAATAGTAGTTTGGCCTACAAGGTATGAAATGTAAAGATATTCGTGTAAATCAATGTGTGCTTACATTTAAAGATATAGATTGCTTTACGTCTTATTTCGCTTTCCGTAAAACTTCTTGTCTACCACAAGCAGACCGAAAGAGTCACAGTTTTCTTTAGTTTGCACAGCGTGGTGGGAACCATGTGCCCGTAATATAGCTCTAGAAAATTTATTATCTAATTGCTTAAACCACTTGAACCTCCTATGAATATACACATCGTGAATTAGAAAGTATATCAAACCGTAGATAGATATACCAATACCTACGAATGTCAATGGAAACCATCCTGGATAACTCAATCCTACCATATAGCAAATAGCACTCGGGATGGCAAAAACCATGAAAAAAAGATCATTCTTTTCAAAAAAGCCATCTTCTTCCATATGAGGCTGATGATGATCCTCGTGCCAAGACCAGAGGAATCCATGCATAACATACTTATGCGCAAACCAAGCCACAAACTCCATTGTAGCTACGGATGCCAAGGTGATTAATATGTATAGTAAAATCTGCATGTTCTTTATTTGACTACAAATTTAATAAACCAAAGAATATTACTTGAATTATTAACAAGGAGGCAGCCACTTTGTTTTTACCACTTTTATAGATATGAAAGAATATCAACATCATAAAAAATCCAATAATCCACCAGGCTAGGTAGTTCTGTAGAGGGACATCCTCTGCAGCCCAAGTCCACATACCCCAATCAATAGCAATAGGCTCAATAATGTAATCCAAAATCACTAATGATGTAGCAGCTAATGTAGCTTTGAGTACTTGCAATAAGTCCGGGAAAAGAGAATTGATAAAATACCCAGAGGAAAAACAAACTAAGACCCAATTTGCACCAATCATTAGCGGAGTGTCCCACAGCTTGAAACCCAAGATGTCGCCATAGGCATACTCACCAAAGATAGCTCCAGTCTGTATTCCAATCACTTCAATCCCATATCCTAGCAAAAACACAGGGATAACAAAACTAAGATGTGTTTTCCAGTCTTGCTCATCAAAGTAGATAGCGACAGCTATGGAGATCAATAGATTCACTGGCGTCAAATAAACGATAGCAGGCATCACCTCTAGTCCTATACTGATATAACCCACTGCATACAGTATGAGGAGAAAGCCAATCGCCGTATTCTTATGGATTAATGATTTCATCTACTATTTTAGCACTCAACAAACATAAGGGAATACCACCACCTGGGTGTACAGAACCACCACAAAAATACAAATCCTTGATACGCGAACTAAAATTAGCGTGTCGCATGAACGCCGCCATTTTATTATTTGAACTACTCCCGTACAGTGCACCCAGATGAGAAGAGGTGCGTGATTCTATCGTCCTAGGATCTAGTAGAGACTCTTGCACGATCAAATTTTCCAAATTTATTTTTAGGATTCGATTCACTTTTTCAATGATATTTTTTCTTGTTCGTGCGATCAGTTGATCCCAATCTTGATCCCGATTGAACGGCGCATTGACCATGACGAACCAGTTTTCACATCCTGTAGGCGCATCAGTAGGAACATACTTTTTAGTAATGTTGATATAGACGGTAGGATCATCCGTAATATTCCCATCGGACATGATCTCAAACTCATGTTTATAGTCTTTACTAAAAATAATATTGTGTACATCCAATTCTGAAAATTCTTTTTTGATACCCCAATAAAAAATCACTGCCGAGGTGGAACGTTCTTGTTGCAGTGTTCTTTCTGGATGCTTGGCTTGAGGCAGGAGTTTCTTGTAGGTGCTGTACACATCCATATTAGAAATCACCTTGTCGTACTCCAGTGATTGACCTTCTACTTTGATCCCCTCTGCATGTCCATTCTTGACTAGGATTTCTTCCACTTGTTTATCAAAATGAAATTGCACGCCCTTGCGCTGTGCTAAAGTGAACATCGCCTGCGTGATTTTATTCATGCCTCCTTTTGGGATAAAGGCACCAATATTATATTCAAAGTGTGGGATGACTGTCAGTAGCCCAGGCGCCTTATATGGATTGCTTCCATTATAGGTAGCATATCGATTGAGCAGTTGTACTAGCTTAGGATTCTTATAAAATCGCTTATTCACCATATGCATTGAGGTGAATAGATCCAGAGTAGGGATCAAAAGCATCGCTTTCAATATTTTTGGTTGCATCCAAGTACTAAATTTATGCAATGACTTTTCAAGAAAGATCTCCCCCGCTATATCGTATTTTCTCTGACTGTCTTTGAGTATTTTTTCGAAAACCCCTTTTGGGACACCTAGTTTTTTATGCAGTTCCTCAGAGAATATTTCAGGATCAGCATATGCAGATAGTTGCGTCCCATCCTCCCAAAAATAATTGCATACCACCTCGAGTCGATGGTATGCAAAATGATCTTCGCACTTTTCTCCAGCGATATCAAAAAGCGTCTCCACATACGAAGGCATCGTGAATAGGGAAGGCCCAGCATCAAAGCGATATTCGCCCAATTGAAATTCTGATAATTTGCCACCTGGATAGGCGTTCGCTTCCCATACCTCTACTTCATGGCCCCTGCTTGCCATCCGCACTGCCGAAGCCAATCCCGCAACCCCTGCACCTATGATCCCTATTTTCAATTTCAATTTTTATTATGAGTTGGCTAAGTAAACAGTTTTTTCTCAATTGTGTTCTAGATGGCTTGTATTTTTCAGTGTTGTCTTTTGTCTGCCAGGCGTAACTTTTCGTTTAGAATGGGGGCCATCCCGATTCCGATGAAAAAATCGGAACGGGACCTCGTCATCCGTTACTACATCCATGCCTACGCGCCAAAAACCTTGCATTGCAAGGTCTTTTCGGCCATAGCGCATGGATATAACACTTCTACCGCTTGTCCTGACGCACGCTGTGCTCTATGCTTTATGCCAAGGCATATTCGCCCTTTTATAAATAACCTTCTTCCAGTATTAAGATCACCTTAGGTGGAGTTGCATGAGTGTCTAAAATAAAATATTGTAAATTCAACACTATGACTTATCTTGTCAGATCAATTACTCCCCTTTGAAGGCTGATACTGGCCTATCTATATTTTGGGCTACTTATAAATAACTAACTGTACATTGAATCATGGAAAACAAATCATACATCATATTTATCTGTGCTATCGTTTCTCTGGGGGGCTTTCTTTTTGGATTTGACGCTGCTGTTATTAGTGGATGCAACGGCTTTATCACAACCCACTTTGATTTGACAACCTTACAATTAGGAGCAGTAGTGTCTTCCGTTACGATTAGTTCTGCCTTAGCGATGCTGGTCGCAGGTACTATTGCTGATGCTATTGGTAGAAAACCAGTATTGATTATTGTTGCCTTTTTCTACTTGATCTCAGCCATTGGTTCAGCTTTAGCTCCTAGTTATACTGCCATTATTCTTGCCAGACTTTTGGGTGGTATAGCTTTTGGTGCAGCATTGGTTTTAGTGCCTCTGTATATAGCGGAGTTAGTACCCGCAAAAATGAGAGGGAGTATGGTTTCTGTTCAGCAATTATTCATCGTGCTTGGATTCTCAGCTGCCTATTTTTCTAATTATTACTTACTCAATCTCAGTAAATCGGGCTCAGAGATGGCCTTAGAGTATAACTTGATTGCAAATATCTGGCGATGGATGCTCGGTGTTGAAGTTATACCTGCTCTATTATTTTGTACCGCCTTGTTTTTTATTCCTAGGAGCCCAAGGTGGTTAGTGATGAAAGGAAGAGTTGAAGAGGCGCGAAGTAATATTACAAAAGTCCAAGGCGGAGCAAAAGCAAATGAAGTGATAGAGGATATCCAACAAAATATTCTAGCTTCGGTAGGAGTTGAAAAGCCTTCTGTCATGGATTCCATAAGCAATATGTTCAAATCTAGATATAGCAAAATTATGCTAGTGGCTTTCACGATTGGAATTGCGCAAATGTCAGTCGGTATCAATGCCGTATTTTTTTATATCACCAATATATTTGAATTGACTGGTATCGGAACGGATGCTTCATTTGTTCAATCTGTTTGGGTAGGGATTATCAATGTGATATTTACTTTAATTGCTATTTTCCTCATCGATAAAGTAGGACGTAGACCACTTCTCTTGACAGGTATCGCTGGTATTTTAATTAGTTTATTGGTAGTAGCATACGGATTTAGTAAGGCGGACTACACCCTAAATCCAACTGGAGTAGCTACTATTGATTTAGATTTTAATGTGAAACAATTAGAACCTATGATTGGGAAGACCTATGATAGTGACGTCGCATTTGTCCAAGCATTGAAGGACACCATCGGAGAGGTCGCTACCAGAGACAATAAAGGTGCCCTGATCAAGGCTGCAGGTAACCTTAATCCTGTTTTATTATTATTTGGAATTTTAGGTTTCGTGGCTTGCTTTGCATTTTCATTAGGACCAGTGATGTGGGTCCTCTTATCCGAGATTTTTCCTACGGCTATTCGAGGTATCGCGATCTCAGTAGTTGGATTTACCAATAGTTTAACCTCATGGGTTGTCGTGCAGTTTTTCCCATGGCAGCTGGACAACTTTGGTAGTGCTACTACTTTCTTAATCTATGCTGTATTTGCAGCTATCGCACTCTTGATCTTATTCAAAATACTACCAGAAACAAAAGGAAAAACATTGGAAGAGCTAGAAAAGCAATTGGCGGTGTAGAGTCTTGAGCAAGAGTATCGAGTGAAGAGAATAGAGTTGCGCAAAACTGACTTTCTTATTTGGAAACTCGTGACTCGAAACTACTTTTTTTTTGCTGGATTTTTAATACTCGCGACTCGAAACTCGCGTCTCGAAACTGACCTTTACTCTTGCTGTCTTGCACTTGCTGTTGCTCGAGCCTCTTGCTCCCTACGCTCATCCTTATAGATAATAGGAAGTGTAACATAAAAATCGGTTCCTTCGCCGATCTCCGTTTCGAAGGTGATCGCACCATCTACAGATTCAATGATGTTTTTGGAAATGGCTAATCCGAGACCGGTACCAGAAGATTTAGTGGTAAAATTCGGAACAAAAACCTTGTCTCTCATCTCATCAGAAATACCACTACCGTTGTCTGTGATTTTGACGATGGCCTTACCATCTGCCTCGTACAATTTGACATTGACTTGTCCATTTTCTTGATCCTCAGGAATAGCTTGGATGGCATTTTTTATTATATTATTGAATACACTTACGAGGTGGTTTTTATCTGCATAAACTGTAAGTTGATGATCGGGCATTTCTATATTTAGACTCACCTCCTTGACTTCTTGAAATAGATTGTAGACAGATTCCAACAAGGAGTTAATTTCTAATTGAATATTCTCCGCACGCGGCATTTTTGCAAAATTAGAAAATTCGGTTGCGATCTGTGCTAAGTTATCTATTTGCTGTATCAGGGTAGTGGATACTCTACTCATGAGAGGACCTATATCGTCTTGGTCGCCATTGTTGTAGGCATGCATCAGATATTGGATAGATAACTTCATCGGAGTCAATGGATTTTTGATTTCGTGGGCTACTTGTTTTGCCATTTCTCTCCATGCGCCTTCACGCTCAGATTGGGCAAGCATCTCAGCGGACTCACGAATATTTTGCACCATCTTATTGTATTCATTGACTAGGATTCCCAGCTCATCTTGCGAGGAGTATTCTAATTTTTCATTACGCCCTCCTAGTCTAAAAGCATTCAGTTTTTGACCAATAGAGGTTAATGGTTTAGTAATAGAGTTCGCTACTACGATGGCTATCACACCTGCTATAAGCAGTAAGAAAACATAGACATTGAGTAGCGTCCCCATGAAGCTAATTGCATCTGAACGAGTACTACTTAGTTGGGAATAATAGGGTAAACTAAGATAACCCAATACTAAAGAAGATTGATCAGGACTTCGAAGTCGCACCGGAATATAGGCGGCCTTATATACAAAGTCTCCTATGTGCTCATTCTCTTGAACATAATCTTTCTGATTCATAGTGGAGAGTGCCATATAAGCGGCAGGATTGATCTTAGTAGACAGTATACCTCGCTCAAAGAAGTCCTCTTCACTCGTTTTGCTTAGATCGCCTTGCAGATCATATAAGTTGATATCTATTCTATGTATGTCAGATATCTCCTGAATTTTCAAATGGTCTAGAAAGTCCTTGGGCGTTGTCAAGGTGCTATCTACTGATGCCATAATTCTAAGCTCATGTTCCGTATCCCGAATAACCGAATTTGTCTTACGCTTTAGTCTATCTTCGTGATATTGAACATGTGACTGGCTGAAGAAAATAACCGTTACAATACCGATGATCAGGAAGCTAGCTACAATCAAGGCAATTACTGATAGTTGGATTCTATTCTTTAGACTGGGCTTTCGGATTATAGAAAAGCTAAGACTCTTTGGTATAAATTTGATGAACATGTTTACCAATCCCATCCCCAATGTAATAATAATCAGTAAAGTGAATAAGTATGAGAAAAGAGATATAGGCTTTATCCAACCTTCTAGCTTTTTGTTTATAAGTACTACGGTATTATTATTTCCATGATAAGTTACTTGAGATCTTTGATCCATCTCTTGGATACTGTATTTTCCTACCTCAGGTAGTGTTCCATTGGATACCAAAAATTCACCGTAATACGGATCTGTCTTGATTACATTTTGACCATTTTTATAGATAGCATAATCGTAGTTTTTTAGATTATCAAGACCCATATATGACTTGTTCGTCATGAGTTCAGTATATACTTTTGATTGTTGTCTTTGCTCCCTCTTGAACTCAATAGTCAAAGGTCTTTGATCAGTTTGATCAGCAGCTACTGTAAAATAGTAGTTGAAATCATAATCTTCACCTTGCGATCGTCTGATAGGAGATTGATCAGACCCAATTTTTTCGAATGTACGCGAGTATAAAGGTAGCTCTTCAACTGTGCCTTTTTTGACTTCAAAAGCATAATTATTAAACAAGTAAGTTCTCTGAGCAATAAAGTTATTAACTATCTTTTGGAGTTCCTTCTGACGTTCAATATCTGATTTGAGGCTAAATTCTTTTGACTTCCTTTTATTAAATATATCAGTAAAATCCGCTAATTGCTTTTCAATAATATCATCTCTATTTTCCGCTAGAATTTTGGCGTAATTTTCTCTTTGCTTGATGTCCTTGTCTTCTCCAAAATTATAAATCAGGGACGATGAAAAACCAGACATGATTACTATCCAGATCACTAACCAGGTAAGATTGTTTTGCTTATTGTAAACAAAAATATCAAATAGAACCTGATACAATAATATGAATAACATGAAGCGCATATTGTCAAGCTCCAAATTTGCAGCATGCAGAAAAGGTACCGCCAACGCAGTGGATGCAAAGTACATCACCTGCCTATGGAGTAAGGGAAGTTCTAATTTCCTGTTGATCAACATTAATAAATGAGAAAACAAAAATAAACCCAGCGTCAAAAATATAACCCCAAATATGGCAAGCAAACTCTCGTTTTTGATATTGAGCATATAGCTAAAATCAAACTCAATAGTACTGTCGAGGATCAGTCCTCTTATTACATTGGCCACATTGACTATACTCAACGAGACGACCGATGTATTCATGAAGCCTAATACGTGCTTTAACTTTGGAGAAATTCTATCAAAACTATAATCTCCAATATGGCGATGAAAGAATAGATTTATCCAAAGCAGTAGTCCGATATTGATCAAAAGATCTCCTAGAGATTGACTCAAATAAAAGTCGAAAAAATCTCGACTAAATAAAGATAACTCAGCAAATTGATCTGTGAATCCACAATAATTTGAAAAGAATTTAAATGAAAAAATGCTCGATATCAAAAGTGCACCACCCGCTGCAAGGGTATAATTTTTTGCTAATACTTTACTAAAGTGATTTACCGTCAATCCGAGGAACAAAAAGAATAAACCATAAAAGATGGCTAGCCTTTTTAATGAGGTTTTGTCTGTATAGTCGAGAGATGCTTTTAAAAATGAAACTATATTTCCTTGGATATCCTTTATCGGGTAATCATTAGGTGTAGAAGTTAGTGTAGCACTATTCGGTACATAATCTTTAGTTATGAAATGCTTTTCTAGATATTGGCTTTCTATGCTATAGACCCTTTTTATCGGAAATAGACTGTAGGCCTCATAGGTACTAAAAAAGTCACCTGGAATAGATTCATATTTCCCTAAGTAGATGCCATTGGATAGTTCTAATTTTGTGAGAACTCCTGTCTTAGGAATTTTTGAATAATCTACGGATTCAAAAGGTGTGGCCGTACTGGTCCAAAATACTGGTGCGTTATCTTTTTTGAAAACTATAGAAAAAGGTTCGGCAGATAAATCTTCAAGTTTGATCAGGTCCTTATCATCAGGTATATCGGACGCTTTGCTTGTCGCTGTAAGTCTGCGTTTTAAAAAATCATGATCTTGGATGATTTGATTCACCTTTCGCTCATGCTCATGTAGGCCATCCTCTATACGATCAACATATAGGAATATCCTATCACTAGATTCCATCTTGTGCTTAGTAAACAGGGCTAGTACAAGGAAAAGACCTGTAAGTAAGAGGTATAAAAGAACTCTTTTATTCATAAATCATTTGCTCTCCATAAATTCTAAGAGCTGTGTAGAATGTATTACAAAAACGTATATGGTGCAAAATTCAATCCAAAATAGGCTCATTTTACAATTTTTGGTGGCCAAAATCTTATCTGATTTATACTCTAAATTAAGGCATTTTGATTCACTTTGACCCTATAGGGTGAATTTAGCTATCCAAATTGAGCTTTAATCATAGAATTAGCTTAATTTTCCTCTGATAATCGCTCTATCGCGGGCCTATTTTTTAATAGGTACGAGGAAAGTCCGGACAACATAGAGCACCATACCATCTAACTGATGGGATTTCGATTTACTTCGAAAGACAGCAAGTGTCACAGAAAATAACCGTCCCGAGTAATCGGGATAAGGGTGAAAATGTGCGGTAAGAGCGCACGTTCCAGTAGGGTAACCCACTGGGAGGATAAACCTTATGGGTTGAAATGTCACGTATATTCTGTTCCTTTTGGATCAAGCGGCTCGCTTGAATGTCTTACTTCGGTAAGAACGCAGAAGGGGTAGGCAGATAGAGTGTTTCGGTAACGGAATACCTAGATAAATGATAGAGAATTCGTTTCGACGATGAACAGAATCCGGCTTATAGATTATCACTTTTTACCATAGGTAGTTTTCGAATGGTATTCATTAAAAAAGGGCAGCCTCCATTTGGAAGCTGCCCTTTTTAGTATGCTTAGATGAAGCAAACTATTTTTCTGATAATTCTATAAGCTTGTCTTCTATTTCATATTCATCACCAGGTGTATAACCAGCATGATCGTATACGATGTTTCCTTCCTTATCTAAAATAAAGGTTTGAGGTACAGTTTGGAAATTCATTGCTGTTTGTAATATTTGATTTTTATCCGAAAGGATTTCATATTCCCACCCTTTAGATGTTACGATACCAGGCACTTTTGCTAAAGCACGTTGTGTATCTATAGTGATTGCTAGTAATTCCGCACCGTATTCTTCTTGCCACTCTGGATATAAATCAGCAATAGCATCAAGCTCCTTCTTGCAAGGAGAACACCAAGTGGCCCAAAAGCTTATAACCGTTATTTTTCCATTATTAGCATAATCTTGGAGATTCACTGACTGCCCTTTTAGAGTTTGGATGTTGATGTCTGGTACTGTATTCTGCGCTGATAAGCTTAGCGTAAGGATACTCAGTAGTGTCAAAAAAAGGAATTTCATATAAGTTTTTTTAAATAATAATGATTTTATAAATATGCTTTGGTTAGATAACGTCAATTTATAGATATTTAAGACCGTATCTCGTCCTGTTAATCCAATTTAACTTATATTTAACGGCAATTAGAACCACACATTACTTTTAAAAAAGATACAATTACTTTGAATAAATATAAGATACACTTAGGCACCTCTAAAAGGCTTTTTTACACCTGTGCTATGATGCTAATTTCACTTTATGCATTTTCTCAAGATGTAGCTAGATTTTCGGGAAGTTTAGCTTCTAATGCTAACTTTTTTATCAGAGATACCTTGATAGGAGCGTCTAATACACCTCAATATGATCACCAGCTATTTGGAGGAGAGACCTGGTTAGAGCTTAACTATAGCTATAAAGGATTCACCGTAGGGGGCAGATTTGATGCATTTTACAACTCAAACATTATCAACCCACAAGGCTCATTTAGTGATCAAGGCATTGGTAGATGGTTCGTCAATAAAGAAATAAATGGTCTTGATATCACAGTTGGCTATATCTACGACCAGATAGGATCTGGTATTATATACAGAGCCTATGAACAGCGCCCCTTAGCTATTGACCAAGCCCTTTTGGGATTAAGGGTGGCCTATGATTTTGGAGAAAACTGGACAGTCAAGGGATTTGCCGGAAAGCAGAAAAACAGATTTGAAGTATACGAGTCAGTTATTAAAGGGATTGCTGTAGATGGATTTCATAGTTTTGGCGAAGAAGGAAATGTGACTATCGCTCCTGGTGCAGGGATAGTAGGACGTACCCTGGATGATAATTCTCTAAACCTGGTATTAGCAGAATTGAGAACTTATGATCAGGATGATAGATTTGTTCCTAAGTACAACACTTATGCCTTTAGCGTTTACAATAGTCTCAGTGCTGGCAATTTTAATTGGTATATTGAAGGTGCCTACAAGTCAGAAGATATCTTCAGAAATCAAAATGGAGATCAATTTCTTCAAGATGATGGGACAGTTATCTATACCAGTATTGGATATGCCAATAAAGGTTTAGGAATAACGCTAGAAGGAAAGCGAACAGAAAATTTCGAATTTAGAACCAGACCACAAGAGCAGCTCAATCGAGGAATCATCAATTTTCTGCCTCCGATGACGCGGGTAAATACTTTTAGACTTTTAGCTCGATATAATTCAGCAACACAGTTTCTCGGAGAGCTCGGTTTTCAAGCAGACGTCAGGTACAAATTCAACAAGAAGTTGTCAGCAAACATCAACTTTTCGAACATTGCCACTCTCGATAACGAACCACTGTATAGAGAGTACTTTACGGAATTAACCTATAAAGAAGGAAGAAAGTGGCAAATCATTGGTGGTGTTCAATTACAAGAATATAATCAAGAAGTGTATGAATTCAAGCCTGGTGTGCCTCTTGTCAACACGATCACTCCCTATGGAGAATTTCTGTATAAGTTGAGTAAGAAGAAAGCACTCCGATTCGAATTTCAATATATGAATATGAATGGCTCTGATAAGACTGGAGAATTAGTCAAAAATGACTATGGAGATTGGGCATTTGCCTTAGTAGAATTTACCATGGCACCACATTGGACATTTACTTTATCAGATATGTATAACCTAGGACCAGGAAAATTGTCACCAATAGGTAGTGATGGCGAAAAGGCGCAAATTCACTACCCAAGAGTTGATGTATTTTATACCAATAAAAGTAATCGATATTCACTTAGTTACGTTAAGCAAGTAGAGGGTGTGGTTTGCTCAGGAGGTATCTGTAGATTAGAGCCCGCTTTTTCAGGTGTACGTATGTCGATAACATCTACGTTTTAAAAACAAAAACTGTTGATTAGCAACATTAAAAATTAACAAACAATGAAAAAAATATTCGTTTTACTTTTTCCGATCTTATTATTTTTTGCCTGTAGTGAAATACCGCCCAATGTAGGAGGTGGTCCTATCGCTCCAGGTCCTGGTACTATCCAAAAGAAGGTTTTAATTGAGGAGTTTACAGGTGTACAATGTGTGAATTGTCCTGGTGGAGCTAGGGCTATAGAAGAGTTGATTAATATCCATGGGGAAGATTTGATAGCTGTATCTATACATGCGACTGATCAGTTTGCGACACCCATGGTCGAAAGCACTATCGATTTTAGATTAGAGGACAGTGAGACTCTTTTAAGTTTTATAGAATTCCCTGAGGGGTTTCCAACTGCGGTAGTTAACAGAAATTTATTTGATGGTGAATCACAACTTCAATTAGCAAAAACAAAATGGGCAGGCTATATCCAACAAGAATTATCTAGCGAGGCGGAAGCGAGTATCGAACTAGAGGGAGATATTAATGATTCTGGTAGGATGAATGTAACTGCGGATGTTCTTTTTTTAGATGCCGATCCAAGTGTTCAATATAAGTTTACTTTAATGATTACAGAAGACAATATTGTCAATGCTCAAATTGACACTTCAGGTCTAGTTTTGGATTATGTGCACAAGCATGTGCTTAGAGATATTATAACAACCACTACAGGAGAAGATATCTCATCTTCAGAACCTGTTAATTTAACTTTTGATGATTATGCCATACCTGCAGATTGGGATAATAGTGAGTTGAGTATTATTGGTATAGTGCACTCTTCTGGGACAGAAAAAAGAGTTTTGCAAGTCGAGCAGATTAAGTTCTAATTTAATTTTCTAGATATTTATTTGGGGCCATCCAGCTCTGAGGTAGGCAAAAAGCCTACCTCAGAGCTGGACCAGGTCGTCCGCTTGTATCGACAAAGAGGTCGATATCGCTTCCACCCTTTGTCCGTCACGGGCTTAGGCTATTCGCCACGCGTTTTTTATTTGCAAAAAAAGCTAATAGTTTAATGTATGCTGAAAGCCAACCTACGGTTCCCCTCTTTTTTATGATTCTGTAGACTTTTTTTTCTGACAGAGCATTCTTCCCGATTCATACGCACATTACTTTAAGGAATTTATTAAACTGGAATTTAAAATGAAAACTAGTAAGCAAAACTCCAGTTCGATAATCGTATTCAAGAGTAAATAATATATCTTTTGTATATTTAATATGAAGGTGTTTCATAGAGAGTTATACAGTTTCGATACTTGCCTTAACAACCAAACTAACTAAGTTAAACATGACGAATCTATACCTACGACTAATTATCTTCTCCACATTTTATTTTACAACTTTCAACTTGAGTGCACAAGATCTCGATTGTGAAACGGCTACCACATTTGAAATAGGAGATGAATGGACTTATACAAGAGGTTCCTCACCTATACACTTTAGTATTGAGGAAGAGGTAGAATGGAAGGGAAAGCAAGCCTTAGTTTTAAGACCAAGTTTTAATTACGGTACAGACTATATAGTACAAGAAGAAGGACGTATTTATTTTTGGGATTATTTTATTGAAGAATATCAACTGAATTACGATTTCAATAATGATAGTCTTTACTACATAAAATACTCAGATGTTTCTACTTACGGTGCAGATTCTTCAGCTGTATTTATAGATTCTGTAAAAATGGAGCAAATCGATGATCGAGATATCCAAGTTCAATACTGTAGAACTGATTTAGGTTTTGGAGGTGTCCCTCAACCTTTTAAAGTGTACCGCGGAATTGGAGCAAGTACTCTTGGAGTGCGTTTGCCATTTTTATTGCTCGACGTTGTGATAGGCGATCTTCGCTGTTTTGAGTCTCCAGATTGCAGTATAAAATTTGTTGACTTTCCGTGTGATACGAATTTTACAACTTCGGTTTATGAATTAAAAAGCAATATTGATCTGAAGATTCATCCCAACCCTGTTAAGGAAAGACTTTACATAGAAACCACAGATCAAAACTGGAGCTACCAAGTTATCAATCTGCAAGGGCAACAAATGCTGCAAGGGCAATATCAAGATCACATTGATGTGGATCAGTTGCCATCAGGGATTTACTTTCTGCAAATGCAGAAGGATGATGATTTGTATAGGACTATCAAATTTGTGAAGGAGTGAAAAAAGGGGCTAGGTTCTAGGTGCTAGGTATTAGCAAAAGAATTACCATTTTTTAGATCAAACATTGTAGACTTATAATTATGAGGGTGCATTCTGAATAATAACTAGGGGCCAACAGCCATCGTATTTACATGATGGTGTGAAACCATGATACGAGAATAGCATCGAGGAAACATTCCTCGACGAACGTAGATTGGTTTTGTGTGACTCGTAAAGGCCGCATTTTGACTAATGCCTAATGGGAAAGAGTAAAAGAGGCGCTAGATACTAGCGAAGGAATTACTATTTTTTAGACTTCAGATCTAAAATTTTCAACCTATATCATGAGGGCGCAAAACACCCAATAGCTAAATGCCAGTAGCCAGAAGGAATGGCATATCCACTCATTGTATAATTTTTTAAGTGCTGGAAGCACGAAAGATCACAGCGATGGGTGAAACGCAGTGTAACCCATCGAATTGCCAAAATAAATTTAAGTGCTGTAAGTACGGCAAACTAATTCATGCTTTGAAAAATAGTGCCACTCCTCAGGAGTTCAAAATCAATTGTAGATCTATCTGCTATAGTCAATATCACGCCTCCGGTGTTTTTGGGCATCGTAGTTACATGATGGTGTGAGCAGTAAAAGGTGCTAGCGACTAGGCACTAGGTATTAGCAAAAGAATTACCATTTTTTAGATCAAACATTGTGGATTTATATTATGAGAGTATATTCTAACTAATAGCTAGGGGCCAACAGCCATCGTATTTACATGATGGTGTGAAACCATGATACGAGAATGGCATCGAGGATACAATCCTCGACGAACGTAGATTGGTTTTGTGTAATTCGTAAAGGCCGCATTTTGACTAATGCCTAATGGGAAAGAGTAAAAGAGGCGCTAGGTACTAGGCGCTAGGTACTAGGCGCTAGTTACTAGGCGCTAGGTACTAGTGAAGGAATTACTATTTTTTAGACTTCAGATCTAAAATTTTCAACCTATATCATGAGGGCGCAAAACACCCAATAGCTAAATGCCAGTAGCCAGCAGGAATGGCATATCCACTCATTGTATAATTCTTTAAGTGCTGGAAGCACGAAAGATCACAGCGATGGGTGAAACGCAGTGTAACCCACGAATTGCCAAAATAAATTTAAGTGCTGTAAGTGCGGCAAACGAATTCATGCTTTGAAAAATAGTGCCACTCCTCAGGCGTTCAAAATCAATTGTAGATCTATCTG